>ENA-OSJC01003754-OSJC01003754.1-marine-metagenome-genome-assembly--contig:-NODE-3754-length-10713-cov-8.706375_pt1 | contig 10713 bp, 5 predicted proteins | sample MGYA00237885_ERZ534234 | MGnify/ENA primary metagenome ERZ534234 (study PRJEB26413, sample SAMN06343907) | marine metagenome | isolation source: coastal waters | place: Atlantic Ocean: West Antarctic... | reverse complement strand
GTATCTCTAGCATGCAGCTTTTGTATCCCTCCGTATATAGGATTTAAATCTTTAGTAATTTTAAGCCCCGCTATAAACTGGTTAAGCTCATTAACACCGCTAGTACTATTAAATATACCGCTGTATATGAGCCCGGCTCCCCTTCTTTCTTCTTCGTATGTATTTTCTAAAGTAGTAGAAACTTTAGTACCCTTGCCTATAACTTTTGCGTTAAAGTCATCTTCTATGCGATCCGATTCTACACCGTTACCGAATGAATAACAATTAAAGTAATTTAATAATTGAGCGTTATTAAGACCTGCTATAGGTAAAGCATCGGTAGCTTCATAATATAAATCTAAATCTACACCTTCCTTAGGTTCTGTTTCAAATATAGCGGGATTAGGCGACGGTAAGACAACAGTCTCGCTGTCAAATTCAATAGGCACTCCTCTTTTTCTTGTTAGCAACTTAGCTCCTATTGGAATACTGTTTGTGCCATCACCAAATTGAGGGCCTAGTGGATTTTTTACAGTTACATTAACATAATAAAGAGATTGCTCAGTGCCAGCACCCGGATCACTACCAGGAATGCCTGTTCTGGTAGGGCTTCTAAAAAGGGCGCCTTTATTTATTGCTGTAATTTCCATGGCTTCACTGTAGTTGCCATCAGAATCTTGCAATTGTATAAAGTTATCAGGGGTAATACTATCCCATCCGTCTAAAACGGTAGGATTTGTAAGACCAGGGCCAGGAAATCCTGAGTAATAACGTATATAAGCAAAACCAAAAATTGTTTCACCAGAAGTCGCTGTAACCATTTGAGGCACTGTGTTGACTATAGCATTTGTATTGCCAGCAAACTCGTTCCATGCCCAGCCAACAGGTTCGGTGTTGGGATTCGCTACACTAGGATCATTAGTAGATGTGGCTAATATAGATATAGTGCTTTCTATGTTATAGTAGGCTGGATCTGTAGCGAAAGTGTATAGAACAGCATTGTCAAAAGCTGTGTCGCGGTTTATTTTAACAAAAAACTTACCTTGATATTCTGGTCTAGCCACTTGTTCATCTTGGTATACATATAGATTATACGTAGCAGTAATGCTTGAGCCGATATCTTGGCCTAAAGGCGTGGTAAAGTTTAGTGTATATGATGTTGGTGTTGAAGCCTCAAGCCCTCCAGTTTTAATTTCATAATAATTACTATAAGCTTGCACTGCAGAATCTTGTTGAAAACGTACAAAATTACCGCCTTTAAATGCATTTGAAAAATCGGGGTTATCAGTTATGCTAGGTCCCGTAAAACTGATCTGAAATGAACCAACAACCGGCGCGGCTGGCGCGCCACTAAAAGTGCCGCCTACTTGCGCAAATGACAACTGGGTTTTTGCGTTAGCAACTGATCGTGGCACTTCATTGCTAATATCTATAATTTTGTATCTAGCAATGTCAGCTACAGGTTTATTATTGTTATGTTCTTTTTTAAGTATAATAAAATCATCAATTGCAACTTTATTTTTTTCAGCAGAAGGTATGCTTAACCATACATTACCATCACCGCCATCATAGAATCTATCTAATACAAAATTGTAATATTCGTTTGATATGTCTTTTACATAATACTTAAAGTGTGTTATGTCCGCAGGGGCAATCTGAGATGATGTTACGGACAATCTATTTCTTTTTGTAGATAAGCTTTTAGGTAATATTATAGTCGCAGTATCATTTGTAAAAACAGGGGTTTCTCTGCCGTATTTATCCAAATAAACTATACCTACTTGGTATGTTCTTAAACTTTTTAGTGAAGAAAGAGGGGAATTTAGCGAAAGATTGTTAACAGAATTAGCAGCAATGCTTATTTGACTATTATTGGCTACATCGTAATTTTGTGTGTAGTTCCCATAAACTATTCTGTTGCCTACAATTTCTTGCGACTTAGCTTTTTTAGGCACGTTATCATATGGGCGAATTGTTTGCTCACTAGATATAACGTTGTATATTAATTCTGATGTAATTGCGAATGTTGTTGCTGTTGCGGCTATAGAGTCTACCTTGTACACCGTAGGGGAAGCCGAATCTTTGTATAGTATGTCAATCTCTACAACGCCTTTAGGTGCCGTTTCAAATGTGTTTAAAGTTAATTTACGAAGATTATTAATCATCGCCTTATTAAATACGTTAGCCGAATCGTAATCGTATAGCCCAGGTAGAAAAGCTACATCAGTCCATGGCGAAAACGCTGAATATTCGTTGTCTACGTATTTCCACCGGTAAGCAAACCTAGGGAAATTAAACTCAAACATAGGATTGTCTTCCTCAAGCACACATGTCCATACATAAGGCCCAAAGGGTAGATCTAAAGATATAGATTCGATTGTACCTACCGGATTGTTTAAAGCGGTAGCAGTTATTTTAATTCTAATCTCATAAGTGTCATCAAAATTTTGAGTGTTCACTCGCTGTGCAGTAAGAACAATAATATCGCCTACTGCCCAGTTAACTATAGGCTGTGGATTAGTTCCTGCGCCATCATTTACACCGGTTAGCGTTACGCTTGTACCGATTTCTAAAGGTTTATGGTTACCAGATCCCGGTGGTACTTGCTCTGTAAAATTTTTAGTAAGGAAAGCCGGAGATAACCCGGAACCAAATCCTGATCTTAATGAGGAATCCATTGAGATTACTGGATCTGTATTGGGCTTAAGCTTTATAACGGTTATATCTGTGTCAATAAAGTTTCTACCATAAACCTGAGTAGTTACAGAAAAATTATCGCCCCCTTGGCTCGACCCAGTTTTAAATGTAGCTATGTTTATTACTCTAGGCTCGTTGCGGTTGTCAGTCCACATTAATAAGCCGCTTAATACGTTAATGCCTGTTATTAAAAAGTCCGAACTAAAATTTAAAACACTACCCATGTCAACCAGCACAGGAGCAACTATACCTGTTGTTTGGTCATATTCTACAATAGCGTCAGCTTCATCACTAGTTAAAAACCAGTATATATTTTCATTTTGCGGATCGGTAGCGGCTCCTATACATTTTGCATTTGTTAATCCAAAACTAGCGTCCCAACCCTGAACACCGTCGTTATTTTTTAAAATATTACCAAGTATATTTTCAACTGATCCTACATCAGAACCTTCGGATGTGCTTACCTGAACGTTCGATGCGTCTCTGTATTGGCCGTTAGGAACAAGTCTTTCGTCAAGATCTTTGTTCATTTTACCTCGAACAAATGTATGCTGTAGTTTAGCCATATTCTAGTGTTTAATCCACTTGGATTGATTTCTCATTACTTGTGCGAGCTCTGCTATCTTAATGTTAGACAAACGTAGCTTAGCGTTGCGTCTTGCCGCAGACATCTCTTTCTTAAAACGCTGTACTATGTATTCTTGCGTGTTTGCTCGTGTCGCTAAAACAGCATGAGCAATATACTTATATATAGCTTCTTCAGCAAACTTGTGCACACGCATCTCAGCATCTGTACCTAAGCCATCACTGATATACTTTAACGTTACTATCCTGTTTACCATGTCCGAACTAAAGTGTACAATACCTTTTAGCTGGTCAATATAAAAAACACCATTAGCTTGAGCGTTCTCAGGCTCCAGACCGTACCTGCGGCCGTATCTGTAGAGGTTTATTAGCTCCGTAGTACTTAAGTCCGTACTGTTAGGTGTTACGCTCGTAGAAGCAGCGTTAAACTTAGTTAATGTTTCGGATTGATCTGAGTATATAATCTCGCCGTTGTTATCGAAAGTATATTCGTAGTTGCTATCCTGAGCAATAGCAGATGGGTTGCTTGTTTGTCTAGTTGGATATATGATTCTTTCAATACCTGAGTTGTCTGTCCACGAGAATCTTACGTGGTTAACATAATCCTGTGGTAATATCATATATAAGGATGGTCCTACTTCAATTTCTTTTGCTTTTTGAGAAGGTAGTGTATCAAAGCTTAACTCTTGAATGGCACGCTGGGCGTGGAAAGCAACGTCAGTTCTTTTAATCTTACTAATAATTTTATCTTCACCAACATAGGAAACCATAAAGTTATTTATAATATCCTTAATACTGGTGAATTGATAATTACCGTAGTCTTCATCGCCACTGTTCCAGACACCATCGGCACCTTCGTAGTACAGTTCGTTAGTTTGATTTATTAGCCCCATCTATTAAGATTTTTCTTGTTGAGTATTTTGCGCTTCCATTTGATTGCTTACTTGATAAAGATTTAAGTCTTTTATAGACAAGCTAGCAAACTCTAATATTTTGGTGACTAATTCAGTTTCCTCTGAATCGTGTAGTTCAAAATCTGTCGAGGTAGAAGAGTTATATAATGCCGCTCCGCTAACCGTGGTATATCCCCACACTGCAGCAGCAGGTCTTTTAATATAGTTACACGTTACACCTGTAGTTAATTCAGCTGCACCGTATACTTTATATCCAGCCGCACCTGCAACGAATATAGGTCTGGTATTAGTAGGCTTAAGCAAAGGCGACGCGTTGATATATAAGAATTCATTCTTATTTATTCTTTCAACTTCTATATTATTATAGATAAGTGTACCTATGCGGTATAAATCCGAAGGTGGAGACCAGTGGCTTGCAGCATATGTCATTGCAGCAGTAACCTCAAAAGGATTTATTTTTTCGTTGAGAATGTTGAGCATGTCGGAGAACTCCGTATCATTACCATGCATACGACCAAACTGATTAATGTCGTAAAAGTATTGCTCGAACAGATCCATCTGCGCTTGATTGGCAAATAGATTAAATTCCTGAGGCGTAACATACCCTCTTTGTTCCTTGTTGAGTATGGCTAATACCCGTTGATAAACAGTGTCTACGCTTACGCTCATAATTTTTATTTGTTAAAAGCGGTGCATGCCTCATTGACACGCACCGCTTAGGTAATTTATATTCTTTTTTCTATAGCTTTTAAAACTTCCATACCTTCATCTGTTTTGAAGTACGCAGCTAATGCTGAATATGGATGCTCATCAAATGGTATTGTCATAAGCTTACGTCCAGTCTCACCATAGGTGAATGTTCTGTTGTCAGGAGACAATTTTAATATACCCTGCTCCGTAGCTTTAATTCCAATGTTTCTTAGATGTACATTATCGTCATTCGCGAGACTTAAGAACAAGTAAGGATTTTTACGCGCAAATATAAGCAAGTCACGTTTGAGCTCCTTAGAAGAGAGCTTAGACACGCCTGAGCCGAATTCTACACGCAATACAGCTTCAGCTTCATCAATGTCCATAGCTTTTGCTAAGTTCATCGCTTCTAGCTCTACCTCAATCCAGTCTATTTCTGTTTCAGCAATGCTCTCTGGTTTGTATTCTTGAATCTTACCGCTGACGATGTACGGGTGATAGCTTAAAAACTTCTGTAAAGATATTTTTTCTTTAGGTACATTCAGTACACCTTCTCTAAGTACAATTCTACCTAGCGTTACCGGACCTACTTGTTCATCTACAAAAGGTGATCTTTGGTTTGTGGCGTAACGTATTTCACGCTCATAACCTAGTTCAGTGTCAAACCACATTAGCGGTCTTTTCTCACTGTGTATTGTTGGAACTGTAAAAACCAATGGTTTTCTATTACCGGCTAATTCATATAACCGATCTTTCATTACCCAATCGTTTTTCTTAACCTTTGTTTTAGCCTCTGGCTCAATAGTCATTAGTACTTCCTCTTCAGGAGGAGTATACACTTGTGTTTTTGGAGCTGCCTTAGCTGCTGCCGTTTTTTTAGCTGTCGCCATGATATGATATAATTAAATAGTTAATGTGACATTAGCTCGTTATATATATAAGTAACAATCTATTGTCGCACTTTTAAAATGTTATAAAGGTAATAATCGCCCCCATCCGAAGACGAGGGCGAATTATTGTTAACTAGCCTAGTAGTTAGTTTTCTTCAACAATACGAAGTTGTTCGCAGCTTGAGTACACATAGTACGCTCAGACAAGAAGTGAACATTCATCTCATCAGCGTCACTAGTATAGTTTCCACCAACAGAACCTGTAACCCACGATTTCAAACGTCTGTCATCAGCTTCAGAAGCACGGTAACGGATGTGTAAGAAAGGACGTGAGATGTTCTGACCTAATTGTTGGTCATAAACAGTAGAAGTACCTGCAGGAACGATAACACCTTCAACGTCAGCGATACCGCCACGAGTAGTTGAATCATTCAAGTATTTCCAGTCAGTCTTGTAGAAATCGTAAGAACCACGACGGAATCCAGAGAATCCTAAGTTCAATGCCATATCCTCTTCGTTGTTAAATACACCGAAAGAAGTACCACCAGCTCCATAAGAGTTCTGAGCAGCAAGCATGTTGTCGATAGCCAAAGAAGTAGAGCGATCTAAGAACATCATGTTCTCTTCGATAGCACCTTGCTTGTCTAATTCCTGTAGGATAGTGTCAAACGCAGCGATACCACCTGGAGCAGCTCCACCAAAGTTAGAGTCATTGTAAACAAGACCACGATCTTCTAGTGCAGCGAATAGACCTTCTGTTCCTTCAATGTTACCAAACAATGCAGCAGACTGAGCTTTTTCAGCTTCAACCATAGACATCTCTAGGTAATCTTCGAAACGTAGACGAGACTCGTGCTCAGACTTTAGGTACCATAAGTAACCGCCAGTTCCCATTTCAGTAGTTACTTCAACCCAACCGATTTGAGCAACATCAGAACCATTAACAGAATACTTATCACGCAAGATGATAGGCTTGTTATTGAAAGTTGTGAAAGAAGCATCGATAGAGTTTCCAGCATTTTCTGAACCTTTAACGTACTCAGAACCAAAAACGAATAAACTGATAGTAGTATCTCCAGCCCAGTTAGCAGGCATGAATCCGTCAGCAGTATCATATACTTTAACAGATACAGTTTGTCCTGTAACAGCAGAAACGTAACCTTTTAAAGTTGCACGATCAGTACCACCTTGAGACATAACGATAGTCATACCAGGTCCCAATAGGTGTCCAGCAGGAAGAGTTAATGTTCCAGCAGTTGTTCCAGTACCTATAGAAGCGACAGTAACGTTGTCATAAGCAATGTGAAGACGACCTTGTTCTGACCAAATCACTTGATCGGAAGCCATAGGCATCTCAGCACCTACCATACGCAAGAATCCGCCGATCGTACGATTACCGTAACGCTCAACTTCTTTCTCGTATACTTCAGGAAGAAATTGTTGTGTCCATGCCATATCAGCAATAGACAAATAGTTATCACCAAACAAGCCCTTAACAGGACGTGGGGTTAGGTGATTTAAATTGGCCAACGTGGTTGGCGCGGTTGCAAAAGCCATAATTTTATTTTTTTATGGATTATTATTTTTTGAATTTTACTTTGAGCTTAGAAGAAGCTTGCTCTCCATCTACAGCGCGCATTTTCCATCCATCAGAAGTTGTGACACCTTCATGAACCCCTCTCGGGCCCATATCCACGTTCTTCGTATTGGATATACTTGTTTTCATAGCGTCGGCTTTACCCTGCTCATAAAAATGTTGCGCTACAGAATCAGCGTTCATAGCAGTGAACAGCGATTTATGGTAGCCCTTGGCATCTGACATCTCATTCTTTTCGTTCAAGAACTTCTTGATAAAGTTGTTAATGTCTCCTTGGGTTTCCTTAACCTCACTAGCGTTCTTTACCTTATAGCGATACTTCTTATCTCCAACATTGTAATCAAAACCTTGAAAACTGTCAGAGAAGACTTTATCACTAGCTGATTTAAAACGACTAGTTTGTTGTTCAGCTACTTTAGCTGCTTCCTCACTCTCTTTTGTATAGCGACTGAAAAAATCTACCGCTTTACTTTGTTCCGAGGTCAATTTAGACCCCGCCTTTATTTCGTTATAGTATTTAGACTTCATCCCGTCAAGATGTTGCTTTGCTTTTGAAAGCTCTTGCTTACGGTTTAATTTCTTACGTCTAATATCTCTTTCATCATCCATGTCCTCATCATATGAGAACTTATCTTCCAGTAAAAAGTTTACATCTTCACTGTCTAATAGTGGATTAGCTTGTTGGTAGTACTCTCTTAATAAAGCATCCTCATCCAACGATGCATAATCCGTGTTTAGCTTAACATAGTCTTCTAGACTACCGCCTGTTTCATCCATAAAGTCAACGACCTTTTGAATGTTTTCGGGCAGTTCAACACCTTTGTCAACTGATTCTTCAATTGCTTCAGCTATATTGTCTTGTAGCTTTTCAGCTTCGACTTCCACCTCTTCCTCTGTAATCTCTTGCAGGAATTCCGTTGGCGCCTCTTCAGCGGCTGGAGCTTCCTCGGTTACTTCTCGCACGGGCTGTTCTACAACCTCTTGCTGTACTTCCGCAACTGGTTCAGGAGCAGTCTCTTGCGGTACTTCTTGTCTTAAGTCTACCTTAATTGTGCCGTCATCACCTACACTGGCAACGGATTGCTCGACCGCTTCAGCTTGGTTTTCTTCGTTAATTTCTTCACTCATGATAAAATATTATAAAATTAGTACTCTTTAATTATTACCTAGGATCAAAGCTACCTAAGCCCATACCGCGCCCTAGAGTGTCGTTACCTCCTGATTCGAAGTTAACTGGTGCGGAATCGTTTTGTCTTTGAGCTATAAGCTCGCTTTGTTGTGTTGCTTGTAATTTTGTTCTATTGTCTTTGCGATCTTCCGTCTCGCCTTCTTTTCTCTTAGCGTTATCTACTTCAATACCTTTAAGCTGCATGTTGTATTGAAATTCTAATTCCATCAATTGCTTCTTGGCCTCAACCTCAACCTGGATCTTTTGTGTATCAATCTGACCTTTCAGTTGTTCTAGCTGTGCCTTAGTCTGGAATAAAGCTTGATCTTTTTGCATCTCAGTTTGCGCAGCCATTTGTTGTGCTTGCATATTAGCCTGTGCTTGCGCTTGCATATTCTGCTGTTGCATCTGCTGATCTTTCTCTTGCTTCTGCTTGCGTCTTAGTTTTAATAGCTGGTTAGCTAATTTAAGATTCCTGACCTCACGAATATCGATAGCATCGGATAAATCTATAAGTCCAGCCGATAGTGCTGTTTGAATATTATTCTCAAGCATTGCTTTTTCCTCTTCATCCGGCATCAATGTTATTGAGATACCGAAGTCGTGCAAATGCAGTTCTGTTAACTCTTCTAATATACCAACGTTAAATCCACCGATCTTTTGTATAAACGCTTCTTTAGACGGGTGATACTCTATAATATCTGATATACGTAGTGACAAGCATTCTGCTGTTTCTGCGGTTAGGAATAAACCTGAGTCTAATATATGTCTTGTAGCAGTATTTGAATTTGCTGCCGCCATTTTTTGTACGCCCACAAGTGCCCTTGCATCAGGCGATGATCCATCACGCGCTTCATTAAGACCCGTAACATCACGAATCATCTGCAAGTAATAGTTATATGTCTGTATAAGCGTTTGTAGCTTCTGACCACCTGCGCCAGTCTGTAACGGCTGGATAGGTACTTTACCAGGATTCATATCACCCTCTTGAGTAAATGACCTACCGATAACAGAACCCGTTTGGAAGAACATGTTTAATGCTTCTTGAGGGTTGTAATTTGTGCCATTACCTAAATCAATCTCAGCTAGACCATCGGCATCGAGATAAACACCATCCGGCATCATTCTCTGTAGCACCTGTTGCATCTTTAAATGCGTAAGCTGTACCATATCAGCAAAGCCAGTACAACGGCTTACAATCGATTCTATGCGACCCTTATACATTCTAGGTGCCGTAATACTATAGTTCATTTTAACTTTAGTATAGTCACTCTTAGGACGCATCATATTTTTAGCCATCTCCCACTTAAGGATAGTGCTTGTTCCGAGAACCATTACACCTTCATATAAGACCTCAAGCGAACGTGACATCTTACCGTACGCTGCTTCAAACTCCTCAATAGGTGGATCAAACTGATCATCTCTTGCAATCACCTTGGTTGCACCTGTTGCAGTCTCCTTAACCTTATAAACCTCATTCATATAGGTTTTGTAGTTAAAGTATAATATCTGCACAGTGTTAGAATCCCTTTGATCAAAGTCCCCTAGTGATTGATCAAATGTTCCTGTATAGTTTTGTTGCCCTGTAGCTTGTATGTTAGCCATCTCATCTTCCGTGAGATTAGGGAACTGCTTTTTAAGCTCATTTAAAGGCACCCATTTAACTTCTCCTACATAATATATGTCTTCGAAGTACGGGGAGTCTGTGTAAGAGTATACAAGGTATGCGGGATCAACATAATCTACTGTAACACCCTCTGATTCACTGAAGTTGTTTTTAACAGCAGCAATACCTAATGTTGTTAGATCGTAGTAAGTACGCTTCTTAGTAAGGTCATATTTATTGCCATCCAGTAAAGTATTGATTGCGATTTCCTCTGCAATTTCAATGCCCTGCTTATAGCTAAGCTGCATATGTAGTTCGAGTTCCTCTTGAGAATCCGGTAGTTTAGCTGGTTGATTTTCAAATAAGTTAACACCAAAGGCTTCTTTCGCATATTCATTAAGCTCTTTTGTTTGCATATCACGGATAATAGAATCCATGTACTTAGTGCGTTTGCTAATTCCGTATGGATCCTGTGAGTATGCTTTAATATCAAATGCTCTATCAGCTGTGCCGTTAACTACAATATCAACAAATTTAGATAGAATAGGTACGGGCTTCCAGTCCAAATTAAGGTAGGATAAGTCACC
>ENA-OSJC01003753-OSJC01003753.1-marine-metagenome-genome-assembly--contig:-NODE-3753-length-10717-cov-3.349154_pt1 | contig 10717 bp, 11 predicted proteins | sample MGYA00237885_ERZ534234 | MGnify/ENA primary metagenome ERZ534234 (study PRJEB26413, sample SAMN06343907) | marine metagenome | isolation source: coastal waters | place: Atlantic Ocean: West Antarctic... | reverse complement strand
TTTTATAATTTATTTTGGCACCTTGTTTATTTCAGGCTACCTTGCATACTTAACATGGGGTAGCTGGTTATCTATTTTATTTTTTTTCATCTATGGGACTATATATAGTTTTAGTGTTTCAAATTGGCATGAAACTGTTCATAAAACGGCTTTTAAAACTAGGTGGGTTAATGAATTTTTTTATCATATAGCTTCATTCATGTCAGATTTTGAAGGGTTTAGATGGAGATGGAGTCATACATTTCATCACTCAAATACACTTCAAACAAAAGATGATTATGATCATGAAATTCAGGTTACGAGACCAACTGATCTAATTTCATTTTTTCTAAATTTTATACCTTTTACTGATTTATTATTTCCTCACAGATTGGTTAAGTATGAAGTACTCAAACATTCCTTAGGTATTTTTAGTCCTGTTGTAAAAATAACTGCGCCAGAAAAAGAAAAAAAGAAAATGTTATGGAATTCAAGACTATACGTATTAATTTGGACAAGTGTAATTATGTTTTCTATATACTATCAAACAATCTTACCTATATTATATATTATTCTTCCTACATATTACGGAAAACCTTTATGGTTTTTAGTTAATGTAACACAGCATTTAGGAGCTGCCTTAAATACAAAAGATCATAGAGAAAGCACATACAGTCTAAATATTAATCCCGTTTTTAGTTTTTACTATTGGCACATGGAATTCCATTTAGAACACCATATGTTTCCAATGGTTCCTTCTTATAATTTAAAAAAATTACAGAATTGTATTAAGGATCAAACACCAAAACCTTTTTCAAGTTTATTTGCATTTTACAAAGAGATTTTACCAGCTGTAATTAAGCAGGCATATAACCCTGACTACAATTATAAAACTCTAATTCCTCGTTCAAAATTATAAATTAATCAAAATTATTCTCAATCCAAATAAGATTAATATTAATCCTGTAAATAAGTTAATTTTTTTTCCAAAAAATAAAAATTTTTCTATTATTACATATAGTGACAGGCCCACAATCCAAAAAATATTCATAATACCTGAATAAAAAAGTAGCAACATTAATATCCAACAACAACCTACACAAAACAATCCGTGTTTAAATCCAATATAAAAAGCTCCAGAGTTATAGAATATTTTTTTAGTGCTTAAAAACTCAATTGGATTTCTGCAATATTTTAAACAAGTTTCTTTAAGAGGGGTCATTTGATATATTCCAGAAAATATAAAAAGCAATCCTCCAATTAAATAACTAACACTCAAAGTTGTGGGACTTAAAATATTATTTTTTTGTAAAAAAAAGTGAATTATTGCTGTACACAAACTAAATAACCCCCAAACTAATATGTAAGATAAAAAAAATATAACAGTTGGTGCATAACTATATTTTTGTTTTTTTCTTTGATCAGAAATTTTATCAAACATCATTATAAATGGTATTGCTGTTGGCAGCATCATTGCAATCATCATAAAAAACCACATTAAAAAAATAAAGATTATCTCACTGAAATTAGAAGCATAGTAATGAGAATTGGCTATTTTCATGGAATTAGAAAATTCTTTAATATTTAAGTTAATTAATGTCATTTCCCATGCAGACATTGTCATTCCAAAACCAATAACTGTATAAACCCAGCATGATAAGGTAATTAAGATAAGGAGAGTTAAAACAATAATGCGGTGATAAAGACTTAAGAAATTAAACACGTTTTTTTTATTAACTAGGTATTCCTTTTGGAGTTAAATTTAAAGAAGCTATCTGAACATAGGTATCTTTAAAGTTTGTATCAAAGGCTGCATATGCTTCTGTAGATCCAGATCCCATTTCCGCTTCCTTAAATTCCATTCCCATGGGCAGTACTATCCGTGCCCTATGAGGATCCCCAGTTATAGGATTTTTTATTGGCTCTGTTTTAGTTATAATTATATTTTCAGCTTTTAAATTACATATCCTTGTTTCAATATTAATATCTAATTCAATGTTCTTAATAAGAGGATCATGAATTTTTTTCATCATAGAGACATACATAGAAAAAGCTGTAGCCATAGGCTCTGTTTCTTTACCATAAATTATTGATTGAATTGCATTTTGTTGACTCAACGTAGAATTAGAATCTAATATTATTTGCATCTCTCCATTACCATCATGAATTGGTCCAGGGAATTTCATCATAGAAACAGCTTTAACTCCCGCAAGATCAGTATCACCAAAAAAACCTTCTTCAATTAAAAAAGCACCAATACCATGGCAATAATTATCTGTTGGCGGTGCATTAAATTGACATGGACAACCATAATTGCAATTGCAATTGCCAAACTGCTTACCTTTTATCTGCCAATTAATATTCATAAAAATATAGTATATTATTTTTTTAAAATTATAATATTAAAATTGATATAAATAAATATTATATTGACTAAATTTAGTTATAATTAAGGTAATTTAATTTTCAAAATATATTTGGGATCTTTTGCCTGTTTTAATATTGCAGGAATAATTTCCTTATAGGCATCCCATAAACCATTTTTTGGTTTTGGCATTTGATCTTTAACAGCCTCATGTAATCTTTTTAAATTATAAGAGGGTACCATAGAAAACATATGATGCTCTAAATGATATTCCATATTCCAAGATAAAAAACTTAAAAAAGCATTCAATTTTACAGTTCTGGTAGTTAAACGATGATCTCTGACATTATTTGCTAACCCTGCATGCTGGATAAAATGAATGATATTAATAAATGTAGTTCCATAAAGAAAGGGTAAAAGTAAATATAATATTGGTAACCAGGTTTGAAAATATATTGAACTGCCAATAATCGATAACCATAATATCATGTGAATTCTTGCAAAAAATCTTACTTTGGGTTGCTCTTCTTTTGGGATACAATCTTTCATAACGATAGAATTTAATCCAAGCGCATGTTTAATTGTTTCTATGTGAGAAAACAAAAAAGTAAAAATATTACCACCAGGCAAATGTATCATTAAAACATAAAATAAGTCAGTTGGTTTGGTTATTTGTATTTCATGGTCATAATGATTTTCTGTATGAAGAGTATATGTGTGATGGTGATGATGACTCCAACGCCATCGAATAGGCTCATAATTATACATGAATGAAGTAATGTGATAAAATATTTCATTTAAGTTACGTGATTTAAAAGCTAACTTATGACCACATTCATGCCAAATTGGATTAGAAAATGTATAAATATTTCCATATATTAAAAACCAAAAAATTGTCCACCAGGTGCCCCAAGTTATAAAAGCCATATAACCTGAAAATAAAAGAATTAAAAAATATAAAAAAATGTGCTTTATACCTTGCCAATTTGAACGTTTAGAAAATTCTTTTAAAATTTTTTTATCTAATGAACATTTGTACCAATGAACTAACTCTAAATTCAACTAAAGACTCTCCTCAGGTAAATCTACTTTTAAAACATATTTGGGATCTTTTGCCTGTTTTAATATTGCAGGAATAATTTCCATATAGGCATCCCATAAACCATTTTTTGGTTTTGGCATTTGATCTTTAACGGCCTCATGTAATTTTTTTAAATTATAAGAAGGCACCATGGGAAACATATGGTGTTCTAAATGATATTCCATATGCCAATAAAGAAAACTAAAAATTGGATTAAATTTGACTGTACGAGTGCATAAACGATGATCCCTAACATTATTTGCTAATCCTGCATGTTGCACAAAATCAAACATATTTCTTGTAGTAGTTCCATAAATAAAAGGAAGTAGTAGTAATATAATTGGTAAAAATGTTTGAAAGTATATTGAGCTACCTATAATTATTATCCATAACGTTATATGAATTCTTGCAACTAATCTCACCTTAGAGTGCTCCTCTTTTGGAACGCAATCCTTAAGAACTGTAGTTGTTATTCCCAAAGCATGTTTAATTGTTTCATAATGAAGAGCTGCATAGCTTTTATAAAAAGCTAAATTTCCCAAAGGCAAGTGATGTAAGAATACAAATAATAAGTCTGTTGGCTTGGTAACTTGAATTTCATAATCCAAATTCTCATCAGTTGTGTGGAGGGTATTGCTGTGGTGCCGAAAATGACTCCAACGCCAACGAATAGGCTCAAAATTAAACATAAAAGATCCAATATGATAAAATACCTCATTTAACCAACGTGTTTTAAAAGCTGTTCGGTGCCCACATTCATGCCATACAGGATTGCATCCCATATAAATATTTCCGTAAACCAATAAAGCGGGAACCGTCCACCATGTACCCCAAGTCAAAATAGCTATATAACCTGATAAAACTAAAAAAAAGATCCAAATAGAAACATGTTTAATTCCTTGCCAATCTGATCTTTTAACCAGTTCCCTATATAGCTTTTTATCTATTTTACACTTATACCAATGATCCAGACTTACATTTTCTTTCATATTCTCTCTTTCTATTATTAAATTATTTTATGCAAAGGTTTTCCTGTCTTAAAAAAATTTTTTAAATTTAAACAACTTAATTCAGCCATCGACTTTCTTGTTTCAAATGTTCCACTTCCATGATGAGGGTGTAAAATAACATTATTTAATTTTTTAAATAAAGGGTTAATTTTTGGTTCACTTTCGTAAACATCTAATGCGGCGCCTTTGATTTTTTTATTTTTTAAAAACAGCAATAAAGCTTTTTCATCAATAACCGTACCCCTTGAAACATTTATAATGTATGCGCTTTTTTTCATTACACTTAATACATCGGCGTTTATAAGTTTTTTTGTCTTTTCCCCTCCCGCACAAGTAATAACTAAATAATCTACATGCTGTGCCATTTTTTTTATACTATTAAAATACCTATATTTAACATTTTTTCTTTTAGGGCCAAAATAATTAATATCCATGGAGAATACTTTAGCCTTTTTTGCAAATTCTTTTCCAATTTGACCCAATCCAACAATACCTACTTTTTTATTGTAAACACTATCTGTCAATTCAAAAGGCCCTTTATTTATCCAATCATTAGAAGTAACATATTCTTGTCCATTAAGTAAATTTCGAGAAATAGATAGAAGTAAAGTCAAAGCTAGATCTGCAACATCTCTAGTTAAAACACCAGGCGTATTGGCAACCTTAATATTTTTTTCTTTGCAAATTTTTAAATCAATATTATCTACACCCACTCCAAATGCAGAAATTATTTTAAGGTTTGATAATTTTTTATAAAACAAAGGAGGGATTTGAAATAATCCACTAACAACAAGGCCTTCATATTCAGAAAATTTAATTTTTTTTGAATTCCACAGAGTATCAACAGAAAAATCTTTACTATAAGTAGAAACAAATCTTTCTAAAACAACATCAGTTAATAAAATCTTTTTTTTCATAATAAATTTTTAATATATAGTGTTTTATGACGTATGAAAAATTTCTTCCATATAGATCCAACCATCCTACCTGACTTCTTTTTCAATTGGTTCTAGCATTGGAATATGTATTTTCCACCATTCCTGCATCTTGATATTATTTGCCCATAATTCCATATCAGATTTAAGGTCTTTTCCATAATACTTAAAACATCCTAAAAGAGTTGTATTGTGAATATAAATAGAAAATTTTTTTATATTACTTTTAATAATACAATCCTTAATTTCAGGCCATGGATTTTTATGATATTTTTTATATTCTTCAATTTTCTCTTCTTTAATTCCTATAATCATTGCATGTCTTTCCATATTAAATTCTTTTTTTTGACGTATCTAAAACTTGTGGATATGGATATCCAACACCTAATAAATTTTGAAGTTTTTTATTACATTTTTTAATTACTTTTATATTTACACTGGCAAGTTGATCTTCCATTGGTTTAACAAATTTTGGCAAATATTGACCAAGTATTCCTATCCTTGGTTTATTAGTTTTGTTTTCACCAGCTCCATGCCATAAAAGGCCAGTTGTTAAGATTGCTGATCCAGCCTTACCTGTAGCTTGTTTCATTATAGGCCAAAATTCTTCTTCTTTTGGAAAATATCCCCTAAGTTGTGTTCCAGGGCCAACCATTGTTGCACCATTGTCTAATGTAAAATCATCAATCATAATTGTTGATTGGCAATTTAAAACAAATGAACTGTTAATATTACTAGGAAATGATTTAAGATTGTACATATCCCAATATGGATAATCTAAATGGGGTTTTTGTCTTTTATCTCCAGGTTGTTGAACTCGTGCAGCAAAAGATCCAAGTTTAAGTTCATTTCCTAAAATTATGGAAAATACTTTTATAATTAATTCATTTTGAACTAATTTTCTAAATATTTCATCTTTATCTATTAAATTCCAGATATGGTTAGTGGCAGATATAATTGAAAGGCTATCTTTTTTTGATATCTCCGGGGATTTAATTTTTGCAAGATCAATCAATTTTTCTTTAGTCTTGTTTATATCTTTTTTTGAAAATAGATTTTCAATAATATAATAACCCTTACCTTTTAAAAGTTCATGAGCAATTTCTTTTGGGTTATTTCTAGTCATATTCTTTTGTAATCTTTATACTTTAATAACTTGTGCAGTGACCTCCTCTATATTTGTATCTTGTTTATTTTTTTCAAAAACTACTTTGCCATGACTCATAACTACAAAACGGTCACATACTTGAAATGCATGGTAAAGATTATGAGTAACAATAACACTTGATACATTTTCTTTTTTTAAATCAGTTACATAGCTTAAAACTTTTTCGGTTTCTCTAACTGATAGAGCTGAAGTTGGCTCATCAAGTAATAAAATTTTTCTTTTAAAATATACAGCTCTTGCTATGGCAACAGCTTGTTTTTGTCCACCGGAGAGAGCTCCAATTTCTTTTGAAGGAGAATCAATGCCTGCAATCTCAATGCCTGTAGTAAGAACTTCAGTTGATATTTCATCCATTTTTTTAAAATTCATAAAGCCAAAATAGTTGGTAATTTCACGGCCCATAAAAATATTTCTCATAATAGTCATATCATCACATAATGCCGAATTTTGATAAATAGTTTCTATTCCAGCAATTTCTTCAGATTCTTTTCGATTTTTAATCTTGATTTCATTTCCATCAACAAAAATGTTTCCTTTATTTGGCTCAACTACCCCTGACATCATTTTTATCAAAGTAGATTTACCTGCGCCATTATCACCCAAAAGACCTACAACTTCATTTGGAGCTATATGAAAATTAACATCATCAAGTGCTATTAAGTTTCCATATTTTTTAGTAATATTTTTAGCTTCATATAAATTTATTTGATTCATATTTATAACCTTTTACGAAGAGCAACATTTGTTATTGCTGCTAGTACGATTAATCCACCAACAAACATATCGAAGTAGAATCCTGGGGCTCTAAGTAGCAATAAAAGATCTTGAATTGTGTAAATTAAAGCTGTTCCAAGCATGATACCAATAATTGAACCACGACCTCCCATTAAAGCACACCCACCTATGACGCATGCTGCTATTGCTTCAAGCTCTAAACCTAAGCCACCAGCTGGTTGAACACTTCCTACTCTACTCATTGCAACCACTCCTGATAAAGCAGCACAACCTCCTGCAATTGCAAAAGCTATTAATTTTACCCTTTTAGGATTTATTCCAATAGCTGTTGCAGCTTCAGAATTTCCCCCAACAGCATAAAAATGATTACCAATTTTATGATGATGAAGAATAAAATAGAAAATTATTCCAACTAAAATAAACCAAATAAAACTCGCATCAACGACTCCAATATCTCCCTTTAATAATATCTCATAACTTTCACTTTCATATTTATATCTAAGTGATTTCGATCCGTGATATAATAATGTACCACCTTTCCATAACAACATTGCACCTAAGGTTACTATAAAGGATGGTATTGTAAATTTATTAACAATATTTCCATGAATTAATCCAGCCGTTATTCCAACTAGTATTCCAATTAACATAGCTAAGTAAGGACTTAAATTATATTCCTTAACCATAGTTGCTGTGACAATTGCACAAAATGAATAAAGAATTCCAACTGATAAATCAAACTCTCCAGTAATCATTAAAATTCCAACCCCAATAGCCATTATACCAAGTGGAGCCATTGATTTGAGTAAAACTGCAATATTTGCTGGAAGTAAATATCTAAAATTATCAGGAAATAATAATCCACCCAAAATAGCTATAACTTGAATAGATACGAATAAAATTATTATACCTCCTGCAGACTTAGTTCGAAGATTATCTAGAAATGTTTTCATAAAAAAAAATTTAATTTGTTGATTTTTGTAGCGGCAATTTTTGCCGCTACATTTTTTATATAATATTATCTAGTGATACCAGCCCATTTAAGAGCTGCTTCAACATTTGATTTATCAACTAAACCAGTTCCACCAGTGTTCATGTCTGAAGGAGCAAGTCCATATTTTAAAAGGTGAGCCATTTGAGTAATAGCTTGGAAACCTTGTACATATGGATTTTGATCTACAGTAGCTGTTAATGAACCATTCTGAATATTTTCTAAAATTTCAGGAGTGATATCATAACCACCTACAGGAATATCCATTCCTGCTTCTTGCACTGCCTTAACAGCAACTGAAGTTGGAGTAGAGCCTAATCCAATAACCGCTTTAGTTTCAGGATGTCCCAAAAGATATTGAGTCATAATGTTCAAAGCTTCAGAGTGATCTGTTCCTGTACCAAGTATTTCAGTTGTACCACCCATAGCTGTAATTCCATTATTAACACCTTCATGTCTTTGAACAGCATAAACAGCTTCAGGAAATTCAACAGGGGTAAATACATGATCTCCTGCTTTTAATCCATGTTCTGCTATCATACGCTCTGCAATAACTTCACCTGTTTCAATAAAGAATTGACCAATGTAAGCTAAACGACAATTTCCTTTGCCTCTTTGCGAGTCATCAATATTATGAAGTATAACAGGAATACCAGCTGCAACAGCTTTACAAACAATTTCGTCAAACGCATCGTCATCCCAAACTGTCATTGCAATACCATCAACTTCATTTGCAATAGCCGTTTCGATAATATTGTTTGTTAAAGCTGTGTCAGAGTCACCAAACTCCATATATATATTTACGCCTTGATCTTCAGCTGCATCATAAGCACCATTAATTGATGGAACGAAGAATTCAACTTCTTCAGCTGTCCAAACCAAAAATAATATATTTATATCTGACCAATCATTATCAGAATCTTTTTCAATTGCTTTAGCGCTGCTAAATGCAAACACACTAAAAACAAATAATATAGTTAATAATTTTTTCATTTTACCTCCCAGTCAAAATTTTAGATATTATAAATAATTTTACAGTTTATAAAATTTTTATAATTCATGTAATCTTGATATCACTCAAATAATAATTTTTTACAAGTTAATAATGAACTATTTATTAGTTAATTTAATAGTATGATTATCATACTTTATATTAGATAATATAAATAACAAAATCAATATATTTTTATAGGAGTAAGTCTTCACAATAATAATAAGTAATAAAAAAAAGTAATAAGTAATGATGCCCTTATAGGTATGCATTATTGGAAACGGATAGGCTTCACTGGAATAGCCCGGCGCACCGGTCGCCTTGACCGCAACGTTGGGGAGTTTCGCCAACGCCAAAAGAGTCGGCATATGCGTCATCGAAGCATCATCTTTAAGCGGCGTCGTACCGCCCCTGCCCCCTAGATGATCGATGGTTAGGCGAAGTCCGGGGTGGCGTTCGGCAACTCGTCCCAGAACGTCGAGCGAATCTTCCGCCAACGTCGCGATGGGAACTCCAGCCTCTTCCGCCGCCGTCCAAAGCCACTCCAGCTCACCATCGTGCAACATCTGGCGCGCCGGTTTGTTCAAAAAATTATACCGTAGGCCAAGCATACCCGGCGTGTCCCGCCATGTCGCAATGCGCTCGCGGGATTCTGGATCATCAAGCGGCGTCGCACCCATGATCGCAAATCTCCCAGGATAGTTTAGCACCGCCGCTGTCGCCATGTCATCGGACCCCGGATCCCAGCCAGGCGGATGAATCACAGCAGCAGCCACGCCGCCCTCATCCATCAGACCAATAGCCTCTTCAGGAGTGAATGTGGTGACCTGGCGATGCGAAAGGTTGCTTGGCATGCCGCTTCCCCAGAGGTGAATTTGGGCGTCAACGATCTGCATCGAATTTTCTTCCTTTAAAATTGCGGAAATACGCGCCTATTGGAAATGCGGCATGACTTTTTCGGTAAAGCGAATGAAGCTTTCATGCCCCAACGGCGCAATCATGAGGTAGTTGATCTTATTGGTTTCCCGCAGGCGCTCAATATCATCAATCACTTTTTCCGGCGACCCACAAAGCGCGACCTCGTTGACGTAGCGTTCAATCGGATCCACGTTTTCGCGCTCGGCGGCGAGCACCGCATCGCTCGACTGCGTCTTGCCCTCTGCGGCAGCTTGCTCACCACCGCGGATATTCCCTTTGTTTTTCAAATAATTGCCAAACATGAATTCCGCCCCACGCCTGCCCAATTCATACCCTGCCTCATCCGTCTCCCCGATCGCGACAGAGCGGGTGAGAGGAATATCGCGACCTTCAAAAACATGACCAGCGCCTTCCAGTTTAGCTCTAAAAAATTCTCGTTTCTCATAACTGTCCTGGTGGCTGGAATGTGGACCCAGCAAAATTGAAAGCCCTTTCTGCGCGGCCCATTCGATCGACCCTTCGGATGTTGCACCAATCCACACCG
>ENA-OSJC01003751-OSJC01003751.1-marine-metagenome-genome-assembly--contig:-NODE-3751-length-10717-cov-6.981391_pt1 | contig 10717 bp, 21 predicted proteins | sample MGYA00237885_ERZ534234 | MGnify/ENA primary metagenome ERZ534234 (study PRJEB26413, sample SAMN06343907) | marine metagenome | isolation source: coastal waters | place: Atlantic Ocean: West Antarctic... | reverse complement strand
TTATGACGGTTTTAATGGGAATGCTCGGATTGGGCGGACTTCGCAGTTTTGAAAAGTATAAAGGATTAACAAAATGATGAAAAAGAAAAACGTAAAAACCGTAAAGAAAGTAATTACGGGTCTTAATAAAGCTTCTAAGCTTCACGCGGGACAAGCTAAAACATTAACTAAACTGGTAAAGAAAAAGAAATGATAAAAATAAATCTAGAACTGTTCAAGTTTTTTAACAAAATCGGAAATTTCTTTTATCGCAAGCACGTTCTTGGAATAAAAAGTAAACACAGCTTGACTAAATAATGCGATTATATAAGATAGACTCAGATAATATGAGGTTTTTATATAAATGAATGAGATTTATCTTGCACAAGCGGTATTCAGGCTTATAAAAGACAGGAGAGAACTTCTTTTAGAGACGTTACAGTTTAACAACGTAAAAGACATGGAGCATTACAGGGAGCTTATGGGCGAACTGAAGAGCTTAGGATTTATTGAAGCAGAAATAAAAAACCTTTTGGAAAAACAGGAACAAGAGGAAGTTTAAATGCAAGAAGTTGATACTGAACTAGAAAAAAAGTATGTAGACCCTAAAGACAGGGTGCTAGACCCAAGTCTTATTGACAAAGAACTTATTGATAGAATGCCTCAGCCTACGGGTTGGAGAATACTTATTTTACCTTATCGCGGAAGAGGTAAGACTGAAGGCGGTATTTTATTACCAGATAAGCTTGTTGACGAAAGCCAAATATCCACTCAAGTGGGATATGTATTAAAGGTTGGACCGTTAGCTTACAAAGATTCCGAAAAGTTTCCTGCAGGCGCTTGGTGTGCGGAGAAAGATTGGGTAATGTTTGCCCGATACGCTGGTTCTCGTTTTAAAATAGATGGCGGAGAAGTCAGAATTTTAAATGACGATGAGATATTAGCAAAAATTATGGACCCTGAAGACGTTTTACATTATTAAGAGGTAACTATGAGTGGAAATGAAGCACAAGCGGAACTAGACTTAGACATAGGTGAAGACGATGGCACAGAAGTTGAGGTCACTCTGGAAGAACCGAAGCAGAATGCTGCTAATGCAGTGGAGATTGAAGGTTCAGAAAATGATGATGAGTTTAAAAGAAGTGAGAACCAAACTCAGAAAAGAATTAACCGTCTTACCAAGAAAATGCGCGAAGCTGAAAAGAATGCTGAGGAAGCTACTAGGTTTGCACAGATAAAAGCTAAAGAAAACCAAGATTTAGCTCAAAGACTTAATCAAATGGATACAAGTTACGTTGATCAATATAGCGGTCGCGTAGAATCAGAATTGTCTCAAACGGAAGCCAATTTAAGAAGCGCTATGGAAATAGGTGACACCGAAGCGGCTGTTACGGCTCAAAGAAGAATGACACAGCTCGCTGTGGAAGCGGATAGAGCGGCTCAAGCTAAATCAGCTAACGAGCGAAGAAGACAACAGCCCATGCAACCGCAACAACAAGCACAGCCTCAACCGCAAGCGCAAGCTAGGCCTGATCCTAAAGCGGAAAGATGGGCTCAAAACAACGATTGGTTTGGCGAAGATAGCGCTATGACCTACGCAGCATTTGGCATTCATAAAGAAATTGTTGAGTCGGAAGGTATTGACCCGAAGAGCGATGAGTACTATGATGCATTAGATAGACGTATGAAGAGTGAATTTCCTCATAAGTTTAAAGACGGAACTCAGAGTAGGCGGCCCGCCCAGACGGTTGCTTCTGTAAATAGGTCCGCAGGCACTGGGCGCAGTAGTGGGAATAAGGTTAGGTTAACTCAAAGGCAAGTCGCTATGGCGAAAAAACTTGGAGTTAGTTTAGAACAATACGCAAAATACGTTAAGGATTAAAATAATGGAAAAACAAGACGAACTGTTTGAAGGTTCTATTAAAAGAACTCCTCGCGCAACACAGACAAGAGAGAAGGCGGCACAGCGTAAGCCGTGGGCTCCACCATCCATGCTGGATGCACCACCCGCACCAGATGGCTACAAACATCGTTGGATACGAGCAGAAACGCGTGGCTTTAATGACACTAAGAATGTTTCTGCAAAAATGAGAGAAGGTTGGGAATTAGTTCGATCAGATGAATATCCAGATTTTGAAGCCCCAGTAGTTGATTCGGGTAAATATGAAGGTGTTTTCGGAGTAGGTGGGTTAGTTTTAGCTCGTATGCCTGAAGAAACGATTGCAGAAAGAACTGCTTACTTTAATGGAAGAAAGCAGGACCAAATGCAAGCCGTTGATCAAGACATGATGAGGGAAAACGCACATTCAACCATGACGATTTCTAAAGCGGATCGTCAATCTCGTGTAACCTTTGGCGGTCCTAAAAAATAGGATGGCCCCATTTTTGGAGTAAAATAAATGGCTAATAATCTAACTGCCGGATACGGTCTTAGACCTATCGGTAAAGTCGGGGGCAACGTTAATAACAATGCCACCACGCAGTATGAGATTGCAAACGATTACACTACAGCTATATTCAACGGCGGAATAGTAGTTCCTATTGCTACAGGAACTATTATAATATCGGATTCTGCGATATCTCCTTTGGGTGTACTAGGTGGTGTAGAGTATGTAGACTCAGTAACTGGTAAACCAACATTCCTTAACCACTGGCCGGGATCTAATAGCGTAAGCGTAAACACAGCTTTTCCTGTGAAAGCGTTTGTTTTTGATGATCCTATGCAACTTTTCGTAGTTGCAGCCGATGGCACAAATACCAGTAGAGCTGTTGCTCGTGCGGATATTTTTGCTAACTGCGACATGGCAAGTGTAAATAATGGAACTACATCCACTGGTAGATCCAGTGATATGCTAGACATTAGTTCAGGAGCTCTTACTAACACCTTAGATGTAAGGATCGTAGGACTTTACGAAGATGATGCTAATTCAGATTATACTGCATTAGGGCATCAGTACATTGTAAGGTTAAATGGTCACTTCAATCTTAACACAAGCGCGGCGGTTGGTACCTTCGCTACAACAGGAATATAGGAAGGGGTAGAAAATGGCTATTTCAAGAGCACAACTAGCTAAAGAGCTAGAACCTGGACTTAACGCCCTGTTTGGTCTAGAGTACGATCGTTATGAGAACGAGCATTCTGAGATTTTTGATGAAGAATCTTCAGATAGAGCGTTTGAAGAAGAAGTAATGTTAGCAGGCTTTTCAACTGCACCATCTAAATCAGAAGGTGGAGCGATTAGCTTTGATGACGCACAAGAAACGTTTACTGCAAGATACTCACACGAGACTATTGCATTAGCATTCTCAATTACTGAGGAAGCTATTGAGGATAACTTGTATGATCGTTTAGCAGGTCGTTACACAAAAGCGTTGGCACGTTCAATGGCACAGACAAAGCAAATTAAAGCTGCGTCTATATTGAACAATGCTTTTACTGCAGGATCTTCTGCAGGTGGTGATGGCGTTTCATTATTAAGCGCTTCTCATCCAACTATCAACGGTACTCAAAGTAACTTGTTAACTGTAGCGGCGGACTTAAATGAGACTTCGCTTGAGCAGGCTTTGATTGACATTGCTGGTTTTCAGGATGAACGTGGCTTAAAAATTGCTGTACGCGGTATGAAATTGATAATTCCAAAAGAATTACAATTTGTTGCTGAAAGAGTATTGAACAGTAATTTAAGAGTTGGAACTGCTGATAATGATGCAAACGCTCTTAAGAACATGGGTATGGTACCGGAAGGCGCGGTAGTAAACCATTTCTTAACAGATACAGATGCTTTCTTTATCAAAACAGACGCTCCAAACGGTCTTAAGCATTTTAACCGTGCGGCTATTAAAACAGCTATGGAAGGTGACTTTGACACTGGAAACATGCGTTTTAAGGCAAGAGAAAGATACAGCTTCGGTTTCTCTGACTGGAGATGTCTATTCGGAACACCTGGTGCGGCATAGCCTCCAAGCAATTTATTGCATCAGTTTTAAGGGCGGCACTTGCCGCCCTTCTTTTTTTGTGTATAATATAATTAATACCTTGACAGTTACATGGTGTAACTGACTTTTGCCACGACAAGGAGATTCAAATGGCTACTACAACTTTTAAAGGCACCGTCCGAGCTGAAGGCGGATTGTCTGTTATTACGACTGCCGCTTCTACAGGTGCGGAAACAACTCATGCTTCAATATCTGCAACAACAGGAAACACTTCAATCGGTGGTACTCTTGCTGTTGCTGGAGCTTTAACAAGACTAACACCAGAGAACATTATAGATTGGGATTACATATCATGTCCAACTCCTATTGTTTCAACTCTCACAGGAGCAGGTGGAGCAGACGGAGTAATGGCAGACGGTGAATTATTCAGTATGCTTTTCCCCGGAAAAAACGGTCAAATGACACAAGTTCAAGGAAGCATGATTGCGGCACACACTGTTGCTGCAAGTGGCTTTATGGTAGAAGGCACTATTCCAGTCACTGACACAAATAACACCGTAGCAGGTTTAAACCTACAAGGTGATGCTGCAACAGCAGACAACACAGGTATGGAACTTATCTTTGGTGGAACACAGCATGGTGGAAACGCTTCATGTACTATTGGTACACATGCGATGAGCTTTGACGCTACTTTTAACAGTGTTGACTTTACTGACCAAGATTGTGTTGCAATCGGATTTAGAAAAGTAGAAGAGTTTCAAACTGGACACCAAGCTATTTTAGCAGCGGCATCAGGTGATGCTGTTTATACAGACTATGTAGCTTTTGGGGTTTTATCACCAGATGATGTTCAAATATCAACTAGACTTAATGATGGCACAACAGCACATGTTGACTCAACTCAAGCAACTGCCTCTGATAAAAATCATAGATTTAAAGTTGATGTAAGCGCTGCTGGAGTTGTAACTTTTTCTCATATTGGCGCTGCTGTTATGAGTGCAGGTACTTTAGCTGCACCAAGCACAACAAAAGCATTTACTTTTGATGATGGTGATGTGGTAGTTCCTTATTTAAGTATTTTAAGTACAAACCAAGATTCTGCGATACACTTAAAAGCTATCAAGATAACTCGTACACCGGGAATTAGTTACACAGACTAATACCTAACTATATAGTGGGGGTTAATTACCCCCACACTTTTATAAGGAGAATAATATGGGAATGTCAGGTGGTAAGTCAGACGTAAAACCAGCTTTTATAAGTGATGAAGTTGCTGCAGATGATAACTTTATTGTTACAGCAGCAAGACCAGATACAACAGCAACATTAGCGAATACAGCTTTTGCTTCTGGGGGTGCTAGAATTTTATCAGTAAAAACTTCTGGTACTGGCGATAATGCTAAAACAAACACTATTGTTGGAACGGATGTTTTTGATAATGCTTTAACAGAAGTAATTGTTTCTACTGGTTCTGCTGAAGCTGTTGATGGTACTAAATTTTTTAAAACAGTTACTTCAATTACAAGTTCTGCTAAATTCGCAGCTAATATAGAAATAGGTTCTATTGCTTCTGCTGCACAAGCCGTTGGTGGTGGCATTAGAGTTCGTCTAAAAGGATTCTCAATTGTATCTGGTGGCTCTACTGGAACTGTTGAATTTATTGATGGAACTCCAGAATCAGGAACAGTATTGTTTAAAGCAAGAACAATAGGAACTGATAATACAACGCTTGATAGAACTATACCTCAAAATGGTGTTTTATTTGAGAGTGGTTTAAGTATTAGATACACTGTTGGCACAGTAGATATGATGACGTTCTTCTTCGCATAGAGGTAGAGATGGCTGAGAAAAAGAAAAAAGGCACTATGAAAGGTCACACCATAGGTGGTGGACAGAAAAGACCTACGAAGTCTGGTGCTGGCATGACTGCAAAGGGTGTCGCTAAATATCGTAAAGACAATCCTGGCAGTAAATTAAAAACAGCAGTAACTGGTAAAGTTAAGGCTGGTAGCAAGGCATCAAAAAGACGTAAGTCTTATTGTGCAAGAAGTGCAGGACAAATGAAGAAGTTCCCTAAAGCCGCTAAAGATCCAAATAGCCGTTTACGACAAGCTAGAAAAAGGTGGAAATGCTAATGACTGCAAAAGAAGTGTTAAAATTATTAGAAAAGCATGAAGAATCTTGTGACAAAAGATACTCTGATATTCAAGATCACCTAAAAAGACTAGACAACAGACTTTGGATGATAGTTACTTTAATTGTAGTAGCGTCTGGATTGGAGCAGTTAATATAATGGCTATGGGTAGATCTCAAATGAGTAGGCAAATATCTAAGCCTCCTTCAAAGAAAAAGAAGATAAAGAAGATAAAGAAAATAGTAAAGGTAAAAAAGAATGCCAAAAGACGCTTGTTACAGAAAAGTTAAAGCAAGATACAGAGTTTTCCCTTCTGCGTATGCTAGTGGAGCTATTGCAAAATGTAGAAAAGTTGGAGCTGCTAACTATGGAAATGCAAAAAAGAAAGCTGAAGGTGGTGTTGTTGAGATGAAAAAAGGAGGTTCTGTTGCAAGAGGCAAAAGAAAAAGAACATCTAAAAATCCAAAGATAGCCAGAGGATGTGGCATAGTTATGGAAAACAGACGTAAAGTTACAAAGTATAGATAATGGCAGTTCGTAAAACACAAAAAGGTCTGGCTTTAAAAAGATGGTTTAAGGAAGGCTGGAAAGATGTTAAAACTGGTAAAGCGTGTGGTCGTCAAAAAGGTGAGAAAAGAGGCACTCCTTATTGTCGCCCAAGCAAAAGAGTTTCTTCAAAAACTCCAAAAACTAGTTCAGAGATGACATCAGCAGAAAAAAGAAGTAGAATAAGTCAGAAGAATAAAATAGGACAACCCGCAGGTAAACCAAGAAGAGTTAAATCTCTTAGGAGAAAAAAGAAATGACAACTTCTAGCTCAACAAACTTTGAACTTGACGTAGCTGATTATATTGAAGAAGCCTTTGAGAGATGTGGGTTAGAAGTTCGTACTGGATATGATCTTCAAACGGCTAGAAGGTCTTTAAACATTATGTTAGCAGAATGGGCTAACAGAGGTTTAAACCAATGGACTATTTCACAAAGAACTCAAGCTCTAACTGCAAATGATGCAGAGTATTCTTTAGGTACAGATGTAATTGATATACTTTCTGCTGTTGTCCACAGAGGCACTACAGATTTTAGTATGTCAAGAATAAGTAGAGATGCTTATTTGTCTACTCCAAGTAAGACCACAACTGGAAGACCAACTCAGTTTTTTCTTGATAGGCAAATTACACCAAATTTAAAAATATGGCCAACACCAGAAAATAGTACAGATACGATTGTATATGATGCTTTAACAAGAATACAAGATGCAGATTCTGCTATAAACACAATGGAAATACCATTTAGATTTTATCCTTGCCTAACTGCTGGTCTTGCTTACTATATAGCCATGAAAAAAGCTCCTGATAGAATACAATTATTAAAAAGCGTTTATGAAGAAGAATTTGAAAGAGCTATAGGAGAAGATAGAGACAGGTCTTCTTTTACTGTAACACCTCAATTAAGTTTTTATAAGGTAGGATAATGGGAGCTTTTGCGTCTGGTAAGTACGCTTATGGATTGTCAGATAGATCTGGGTTTAGATACAGATTAAAAGATATGCGTAAGGAATGGACAGGATTATTAGTGGGCAAAGATGAGTATGAGGAGAAGCATCCTCAATTAACTCCTCCAAAAGTTTCAACTGATCCAGAGGCTATTAGGAACGCTAGACCAGACAATGATGATGATTTTACTGTTTTTACTATTTATACAAACACAGGTTTAGGTATAATAGGTAAAGAAATAGAAACTTTTGAAGCTACTGCGAGTGTTGGTAGCGTAACAGTGAGTATAACATAATGGCATGGACATTTACCACATTAACTCAATCTATTAAAGATTGGACTGATAATTCTGAAACAACCTTTGTTGCAGAAATACCTTTTTTTATTACTAATGCAGAAGAAAGAATATTTAAATCAATAGATTTAGAGTATTTTCGTAAAAATGTTTCTGGTGAATTAACTAGTGGTAATAAATTTTTAGCTATGCCTACTGATTATTTATCTTCTTTTTCTTTAGCTTTCGTTGATTCTAGTGGGAACACTAATTTTCTGTTACAAAAAGACGTAAGTTTTTTACAACAATATACTCCTGGTGGATCTTCAACAACTGGAAATCCAAAATATTATGCTCCTTTTGACTATCAAAACTTTATAGTAGCACCAACACCTGATGCTTCATATGTGGCTGAATTGCATTACTTTTATAGACCAACCTCAATCACAACAGACGGTACTGGCAAAACGTGGATAGGTGACAATGCAACTGATGCACTTCTTTACGCATGTTTAGTAGAGGCTTACACATTTATGAAGGGTGAAGCTGATATTATAAAAATGTATTCTGATAGATACATGGAATCTATTTCTAGGTTAAAAAACTATGCAGAAGGAATGGAAGACAAAGACGCTTTCAGAACAGGAAAATTACTAAAGCAAAGAACATGAGTAATTTAAAAAATAAAACAATAGCCATTGTTGCATTAGGAAATACTTTTTCAGAATATATTCTTGCTAAAACAAGAAGTGATATTTTTGATGAAGTTTGGGCTATAAACGCAATGTCCGCTGTTATTTTTCATGATCGTGTGTTTATGCTTGATCCAGCATCTCGTTTTTTAGATGGAGAAATGGCTGGAAAACAAACAAATGTAATGAAAGACAGGTTATTAAAAAAATTAAATATACCTATTTATTCGTGTTGTTTAGATAAAAGATGCCCTGATGTAGTAGAATACCCTTTGCAAGAAGTATTAGAAAAAACAAAATACGCATATTTAAATAACACAGTTCCTTATGCAATAGCTTTTGCTATATCTCAAGAAGTAAGTAAAATTTGTTTATATGGAGTAGATTTTAGTTATAAGGAAGTTCCTCATATGGCAGAAGCAGGTAGAGCTTGCACAGAGTTTTGGCTGGCTATTGCTACTACAAAAGGAATAAAAATTGAGATTGCACATAATTCTACCCTTTTAGATACTAATGTGCCAGATGAAGAAAAGCTGTATGGATACCATAGATTAGACGATCCCATAGTTTCTACAGTCCATGAAGGAAGTATGTTAATAACAAGAAAATCAAAATTAGAACCACCAGAGCCATTAGATGCAATTCCAAGAATATATGGTAGAGAGGAAGACACAAGATGACATTTTTTTCAGCAATACAGGGTAATACTGCTCCTGTTAATATTATGACTTCTAATAACGGAGGTCTTTCAGACGAACAAATAGCACAAATGGCAACAGATAAAATTGTTGCTGTATCTGAAAATGCTCCAGATGTTATTAGAGATCAAGCCAATGTTTTTAAAGAAAATGTCAAAAAACTTTTGTTTCATTATTTACTCTTGGCAAGAAGAGAAGAAAGAGCTACAATAGTACACATGATACAAGAATCAGGCCAAAAAGAATTGGCAGAGTATATAAGGAGACTATAATGGCAATAGCACAAGCACTTTGTACTACGTTTAAAAAAGAACTTTTAACAGCTACTCATAATTTTGCAACTAATGGAAATGCGTTTAAGTTGGCTTTATTTGCAGAAAGTAGTGGTGGAAAATCAAGTACGACTGCAACATTAGGAGCTGCGTCAACTGTTCTTGTGACAACGGGAGAAGTTGCTTCAAGTGGTTCTTATGCAACTGGAGGTGGAGCTTTAACTAAAGTTGCACCAACTAATGTTAGCACTACAGGAATTACTGATTTTGCAGATTTAAGTTTTACAACAGCTACTATTACAGCAATGGGCGCTTTAATTTATAACGATACTAACGGTAATAAAGCAGTTTGCGTGTTAGATTTTACAAGTAACAAAACATCAACATCTGGAACATTTACAATTCAATTTCCAACGGCTGATGCAAGTAATGCTATTATAAGAATTGCTTAACCGAACAATTGTAAGGTAAAATATGGCTAATATAACTGGTTGGGGTAGAGGCACTTGGACGCAAGGAGCGTGGAATAATCCTATTCCTGTTGCTGTTACTCAAAGTGCTGCAACTAGTGCTTTAGGATCAGTTGTTGTTGTTCCGTCCATAGAAGTTCCCGTAACTCAAAGCACTGCAACGGGTGCTGTCGGAACGGTCGTAGTCGTTCCTTCAATAGAGGTTAATGTTACTCAAAGTGCAGCTACAAGTGCTGTCGGTTCAGTAACTATTGTAGGAACTTCTGTTCTTAGTTTAACTGGCACAAGTGCCACTTCATCGATTGGAAGCCCTGTTGTAGATGCTCAAATGTTATTTATTGCAACAGGTTTTTCTATGACAGGTTCTACAGGAGAAGAAAATGTTTGGGGATTAATAGATACGGCACAAACATCCAATTTTTCAGCTATAACCGTATCACAAACTCCAAATTGGACAAAAATAGCAGCATAAGGATAACAACATGGCAAGCTCATATGTAAATGATTTAAGATTAGAAGAAATAGCAGATGGTGAACAATCTGGAACATGGGGGGCTACGACCAATACAAACTTAGAACTAATTGGTGAAGCACTTGGATTTGGCACACAAGCTATAACGACAAATGCAGATACTTTTGCAAGTACAGTAGCAGATGGAGCTGCAGATGCAGAAAGAGCTATGTATATCAAGTATACTGGAACTTTAGATAGTGCTTGTACTATAACTATTGGTCCGAACACAATAAGTAGGATGCACTTTATAGAAAA
>ENA-OSJC01003749-OSJC01003749.1-marine-metagenome-genome-assembly--contig:-NODE-3749-length-10726-cov-2.896704_pt1 | contig 10726 bp, 11 predicted proteins | sample MGYA00237885_ERZ534234 | MGnify/ENA primary metagenome ERZ534234 (study PRJEB26413, sample SAMN06343907) | marine metagenome | isolation source: coastal waters | place: Atlantic Ocean: West Antarctic... | reverse complement strand
GGCCTAAACAGCAATCGTGTTAGTCAGGCGGCGCCTTGGCAAAGCCATTGAATAGCTAATTAATGAGTAGACCCCTCAGCAGGCGGCCATTCAAAAAGCAAAAAAAGTAACAGTGGGCGAAACTTTACAGTGCTAGCGCTAAACTCGGCGGGCTCTGTAATGGATGTCGAGCTGCGGGAAACTACGCTACTATCTGAAAAAACTCGTTATTTCGACATCATCCCCGCTAGGCACTGTGCTAAGATATTTGAAGGGGGAGTAACACTCGAAGTGCAGACGTAGAATGTTTGGACGACGCGTGGGAATACCTCTTCAAGCCATGCACGCTATTATCAAGAAATGGGATCTGACATATTTGCCATGGTTGTCCCACCTTTTTCGAGATGCCAGCGTGTAAAGAATAATACTGAAAGTCCAATCGGGTGGCCCATAAAATTACGCTTTTGTGAACCCGCGTACATTTCGTCACTATAGTCCGACATCCCTAATCCCTATGCTTATTTTGTAATTGGCAACACTTTGCCAGAAGAAAAGTAAATTGTCACGTTTACCTTAGGATATTTTAGCATTATATATAATGAAAATAATCAGCGAGAGACAATCATGAAAATCAGCAGCAATTTCGACAGCGGCAATATCAATATCATAGAAGCAGATGTCCCGGGTAACATCCGTCTATCTATCAATAAGGATAACAACTCTGATTTTTATCAATGGTTCCATTTTCGCCTGACGGGCGCTAAAGATCAACTTTGTGCCATCAATATCGAAGAAGCCGATGCTGCCGCTTACCCGGGTGGTTGGGAAGATTACCAAGCAGTCGCATCATACGATCATGAAACATGGTTTAGGGTGAGCACCATTTATAAAAATGGCACCCTCACCATTCAACATGTCCCAGAAACCGACAGTGTTTATTACGCATACTTTGCGCCATATAGTTATGACCGTCACCAAGAAATGGTGTCATCAGCCGCTATGCATGACCGCGTTAGATTAGAAGTTATCGGCGAAAGTGCTGATGGTCGCGATCTAGACCTCCTCACCATCGGTGAAGAGGGAGACGAGAAGAAGAAAATATGGATCATCGCCCGCCAACATCCTGGTGAAAGCATGGCGGAGTGGATGGCAGAAGGTATTTTGAATAGACTATTGGATAGTAATGATGCGCTTTCTCGCGTGCTTCTTGAAAAATGTGTGTTTTATGTCGTGCCTAACGTCAACCCAGATGGCAGTATCCGTGGTCATTTAAGATGTAACGCGAACGGGCAGAACCTTAACCGTGATTGGGCCGACCCTGACCCCGAACTTAGCCCTGAAATTTTCCATCTTCGTAATATGATGGATGAAAAGGGTCTTGATTTCTCTCTTGATTGCCATGGTGATGAAGCGCTTCCTTATAATTTCATCGCATGCTTTGAAGGGGTGCCTGACCTTAACCAATATAATCTTGATACCGCCTATATGTTTGGGCGCGAACTTGAAAATCGCAATCCTGAATTTCAAAATGAACATGGATATGGCAAAGATGCACCCGGTTCCGCAAACCTAGGTATAGGCACCAACCAAATCGCCCACCGTTTTGATGCCGTCGCAATGACGCTAGAAATGCCCTTTAAAGACACAGTCGATAGCCCTAATCCAGAGACCGGATGGTCTCCAGAGCGGAGCATTAAATTAGGCTACAGTTCACTTGATGCTTTATCAGCTGTACTAGATAGACTTTAAGGGGCGTCGAACTTAACGATTTTCTGATCGATACGGCCAAAGATTGTATTGCCGTCTTTATCAAACATGTCAATTTCTACCCGATCGCCGAAGCTCATGAATGGTGTTGATGGCTTACCGTCGGCAATGGTTTCTAGACATCTTACTTCTGCGAGACAGCATGACCCTTCTTCGGAACCTTTGTTAGAAACCGTACCTGAACCAATTACAGTTCCCGCCATAAGGACACGCGATTTTGCGCAATGCTCAACAAGTTGTGTGAAATCAAATGTCATGTCGATGCCCGCATTTGGGGAACCAACCTTTACACCATTGTGAATAGCATGAAGCGGCAGATGAACTCTTTTTCCGTCCCACGCATCACCTAACTCATCAGGTGTGACAAACACAGGTGCAAATGCGGTTTGTGGTTTTGATTGATAAAAACCAAACTGTTTCGCAAGCTCACCCGGTATCAAATTACGTAATGAAACATCATTCAAAATAGAAATAAGTCTAATATGTTTTTGCGCACCCGCGGCTTTAGTGCCTGCTGGTACATCATCCGTAATCACGGCGACTTCTGCTTCAAAATCAATACCCCATTCTTCAGAACCCGCTATCACATCATCACATGGACCGATAAAGGCATCAGACGCGCCCATATATACAAGTGGATCTTCCCAGAAGCTTGGCGGTAATTCCGCACCGCGTGCTTTACGTACAAGCTCTACGTGGGTCACATAGGCACTACCGTCCACCCAATGGTAAGAACGTGGCAAAGGCGCATCGCAAGTTGTCGCATCAAATGCTTCGCCTGAAACCGCACCACTCTCAAGATCGTTATAAAGTGCGATAAGCTTTGGTTCACTTACTGCCCAGTCATCAAGGGCGGCTTGCATAGTTGGTGCGACGCCGGTTGCATCCACATATTTTGAAAGGTCTTTTGACACAACGACAAGTTTGCCGTCTCTACCTAGTTTTAATGATGCCAGTTTCATGGTTTGCTCTTTCTTTCAAATTATATACTATTGACGAATTGTTATTATGTCGCTACAATAGTTACAAATGAAACTAATTGCAAGATATTTTAAGAAAAAAGATCACCATGAAAAACAATGACCTGCTGCTAGAAGAATTTCTGCCTTATAAACTGTCGTATCTGACCAACCTCATAAGCGGTGACCTTGCAGAACTTTATACAAATAAGCACGGCATTGCCCACACAGAGTGGCGCGTGATGGCAGTGCTTGGCATTTCAAGCGGCGTATCCGCAGGCATAGTCGCAGAAAAAACCGCAATGGACAAGGTAGCCGTTAGCCGCGCCATTAATAACATGATTAAAAATAATTTGGTTGAGCGTAATTTTGCCGATGACGATAAACGCCGCTCAGAATTATCGCTCTCAGAAATGGGCCGAAAAACATATGAAAAAATAGTTCCGCTCGTTCTTTCCTATGAAAAAGACATTCTCGGAAAGTTAACCGCTTCAGAACGAAATGAACTAAACGCAATATTACAAAAACTCACCAAATACGCAGCGGATAAAGATTAGCTCTCGATTAAATGAACCTACTTGAATGCTTTAAAAGTCATAATTGTAAAGGTGTCTTTAATGCCCTCAACCGTTTGTACCTTATCATTGATAAATCGTCCAATATCAACATCGTCGGAAAGGTGAAACTTGACCATCAAATCAAACGCACCTGAAATGGAATAAAGGTCTTCTGTTTCTTCGATGTTATCAACTAGAGCTTCAGCAACATCATAAACTTGACCAAGTTCACATTTGATTTGAACGAATATATTCTGCATTTCATTTTTCCGTATTTGATTAAGATCAACACATCATAAAAAACTCTTAGCTTTTATTCAATCATTGATTCAATATTAAGAAATTATCAGTAAAACATATCAATTTCGACTGTCCACTTCGACCCAAAGTAGACATTAAGTAAAGTTTGAAATTATTTCCTCCAATATAGATAAAACGGCTATTCAGACGGTATAATGTGCCACTGGCAGAATTTCCAGTTCGACAATCTTTACTATTCTCAACATTATATAATATCATTTTTTAAATTCTAAATTTCGTACTTTCTAGGTTTTAGTCTGATAGGTCAGAACTGTTTATAAAATGAATTTTAAGTTACAATACATGGGAGAAATAAATGTCAACTCAGGTAAATCAAGCCGTTAATGTTCGATCATACAGAATGTCAAATATTGATATGATGCGTGGATTAGTGATTCTTATAATGGCATCGGATCATGTTAGGGATTATTTCTTTATCAATGGAGGTGGAGTGGGATTGGACGATCCGACTATTGATCCGGCGTTTTATTTTATCAGATGGATTTCTAACTTTTGCGCTCCTGTATTCGTATTGCTTGCCGGAACTTCCGTTGGTTTTATGGAAGCGCGCCGATCAAAAAATGAATTGGCGAAATTTGTATTTACTCGTGGCATATGGCTAATTTTTATTGAAATTTTTATAATCTCTACTGCTTTTACTTTTTCACCTTTCGGTGATCCTGCATTAAATGGAGCGACACTAGCCTTTATGCAAGTTATATGGGGCCTAGGGAGTAGTATGATTGTGCTTTCAGGCGCAATATATTTTGGGCCAAGAACTTGTTTAATGATTGGCGCGACTATTCTCTTGGGCAACAACCTACTTGACCCTATATTGCCAGCGGGGAGCTTCTTCGGTGGCGGGGATCCATTATGGTTGACATTGCTGCGCACAAGTTCGTTTAATTTTGGCCCATTCCTTTTCGTGTTTGGTTATCCCGTTATTCCATGGACTGGTGTTATTCTATTAGGGTATGGATCAAGCTTTATCTTTATGAAAGAACCAGCAAAACGCGACGCGCTACTAAAAAAGATTGGCATTTCCTTTATAGCCGCCTTCTTTGTATTAAGATTAAGTGGAATATACGGTGACCCAATGCCGTGGCAGTCTCAAGAACTTGGTATATTGCCAACAATCTTCGACTTCTTTTATGTCTTAAAATACCCGCCTAGTCTATTATATGTATTAATAACCTTAGGCCCGATGGCTATCCTATGTGCTTATGCAGATAAGACGCAGGGAAAGATCAAAGATACTTTGGTCATGTTTGGGCGTGTGCCATTCGCATTTTATGTCGTTCATTTTTATTTGATCCATATATTGTGTGTCTTTTTCGGAATGTATCAAGGATTTGAAGCAAGTCAAATGATGCGGTTCTTCTTTTTCCTTCCTGAGGGGTACGGTACAGAGTTAGGCGGAATGATATTGGCTTGGGTATTGGTGATGCTTATAATGTATCCTTTCTGCAAATGGGTTATGAAGATTAAAAGCACTCGGAAAGATTGGTGGCTAAGTTATCTTTAACAGAGTATTTTGACACTTAAACTAAATCATAATCAGATGTCCCCGACGACCCAAGTACGATGTTCTAACACAATCAATTATTCCCGCATTGATCGTTATTGAGCAATCGACTTGGGTCTTTCGCGAATTATTTTAAGAAACTCACCTGAGCTGTGATAATGTCGCAAAAAGGATTAATCATGATAAATACTCTGAATATTCATAAAGCAGGCACAAAATTTCTCATACCATATTTTTCTTTTTGGCTCGCTATTGGAATGACATTTGAAGCCGTATACTTGCTATCCCCTAATGCGGACGTTTTAAATGCCATAAAGATGGGTGTTTTCGTTATTGGCTCTGCTGCTTTACTCGGGTTAGGGGTGTTACAAATAGCATTGCGCTCCCCCATGCCCAAGGAAAAAATGATCCTATCAATTAGCATCCATGGAATTGGGGCAATACTATTTTCTGTTTTATGGATCGTAAGTCTCGTAAGCATTATGGCGATAGAAGTACTAATATCCACGGGTGTGTTTAATTTTGAATTGCCAGCAACATTCATTTTAAGATGGCACATGTTGGCAGGAACGGTAATGTATGTGACGATAGTATCAACCGTAATGGCCGCAAGATCGTTTGAGAGAACTCAGCAGCTATTAAGAGATTCAGAACTACAGGTAATGCGAGCAAAATTAAACCCTCATTTTCTTTTTAACACGCTACATACAATTATGATCCTGTTTAGAAAAGATGCCAATAAAGCTGAACAGGCCATGGAGCAATTTTCTGACCTTATACGTTATAGCTTTCATAACGAAGGCAAGTATCAGTCTCAAACTGAAAGAGGACGCGTGACGCTTGAAAAAGAGTGGAATATTTGTAAAAAATACCTTGAACTAGAGAGATTGCGCCTTGGTGATAATCTAAGATTAGTTACAGATATTGACCTAAACGCTTTAAAATATAAATCCCCACAGCTTTTACTCCAACCTCTCATAGAAAATGCGATTATTCATGGTGTTGCTAATAATGAAAATGGCGGGGATATTGAAATCAGCATAAAAAATAATGAAAATGAAATTCTTATTAATGTTGTTAATAGTATAGAAAAAACTACCCGTAAAAATGAAAGAGAAACATCAGGCCTTGGTCTACTCGCCGTAGAAGCCAGTTTAGAAAGTGTCTTCGGAATTAAAGCTGTTCTTAAGACTGAAACAATCGATGATATTTCGTATCAAGTGGCAATTATAATGCCGGCTGAAGAGATAAACTTAAAATGAAGTTCACCACCATCATTGTTGAAGATGAAGTCATGTCGCGCGATGCACTTAGTAGTATAATAGCGGAAATCCCGTGGTTGAAGATTGTGGGGGAAGTTGGCAGTGTCAATAAAGCGATTAAATTGATAAATGAAAATAAACCAGATGTTTTGTTTCTGGATATCAGAATGCCTGGCGGCACGGGACTGGACATATTGAATAATACGGTTCCGGTACCCAATATTATTTTTACGACGGCTTACGGCGAATTTGCCGTTGATGCTTTCGAGCAGAGTGCCGTTGATTATTTGCTTAAACCCTATAGTCAAAAGCGCCTTTTTAGTGCATTCGAAAAACTTCGCTCGCGCCTTTTCGATAAAAATGAAGCACAAATATTTGTAAAATCAGGAAACCAAATGTTACCTCTAGTTCTTGGTCAGGTAGAATATTTCAGTGCAGATAAGGATTATGTAATCGCCCATAGTGGGGAGGAAGAACAACTGCTAACCACGACACTATCAGCACTGGAAGAACAACTTGATCCAGAGCAGTATATCAGAATTCACCGCTCTATTATTGTTAACGTACATATGATCAAATCCATGCACCGACACGGCGACCGTCAATTTAAAATCGTTATGAGAAACAGCTCAGAAATTTTATCTAGCAAAGCGGGCACGGCAAAATTAAAACAGTTTATCCGTTAAGTATTTGCGGGATATCTCCCCTTAATTGGCCATTTAGAGGTTGAATTGTTCCACTGGCAGAATAATCCAATTGGTATGATTGACGGCTGATTAATTTATCAAATATCCTTACATACATTGGTTTTAATATGCTCTCTAACTGAGGGAAAAATGCGAAATACCTAAATGCATCCGAACAATTGAAATCAAAACAACATGTAATAAAACAACGGAGAAAAGATAATGAAAAAATTCATAATTACGACTATCCTGTTTACTTTAACGGCAACGCAGGTTTTTGCGCAAGCCCCGTCTATGGAACTACCCACAACCAATGTTCTGGTAAAAATGAGCATGAAGACTGATGTCCCGCGACCTGATAACTTCGGAGAAATTATGCAAGAGGAAGTCAGAGAAACAGTTAAGTTATATCTAGGTGGTAAAATATCCCAATGGTATTATCGCGGAGATGGCGGCGGTGTAATCTTTATTATGAACGTCTCAAGTGTTGAGGAAGCCAAAACAGCGATCGATGCACTTCCTTTAGGTCGGGAAGATATGGTTAAGGCCGAATATATACCGCTGCAACCGATGGCTCCCTTAGGTATGCTTATTGCCCCTCCTATGTGAGTTCAAGAAGGTAACATAATCAACATTCATTGAAGATATTAGTTATTTGAGTGTCTGCTTTTGGTCCAAAGCAGACACGTAATAAAGCTTGAATTAACGATTACATCAAGTTTTCAATAAGTGATTTTAGGACTTTACGGAGATTATTTGCGCGGGGTTCTTGGAACTTAATATGTGGGGCTTCATCCATGTAGGTGATTTGAGATATTTCTAGTTGGATCGCGTCGATTTTATTTGTCGGATCACCGTAATTACGGGTTATGTAGCCGCCTTTGAAGCGGCCATTTAGGGCTCTGCTGTAATTTGATTGGTTTATGATGTTATCCAGCTTTTCCACGAGCGCATGATCAGCTGAAATGCCGTTACCAGTCCCTAAATTTAAATCAGGGAGTTTTCCATCAAACAAATGCGGCACATGACTTTTAATGGAGTGGGCATCCCAAAGGCGCACGTAACCGTGCTTTTCTTTTAAACGGGCAATGTCGGCTTTTATTTGATCATGATATGGACGCCAATACGCTTCTGCTCGAGTAGCAATATCAGGCGTAAACCCATCTTCATAAAGCGGTTCATCATCAAAAGTATGTGTAGGGCAAAGAGTCGTTTCATTTTGACCGGGATAAAGGCTTTTTCCCGCTAAGCCTCGATTAAGGTCGACAACATAACGGCTATATTTTGCACCGATAATTGTGACATCCATATCTTTCAAAAAATCATAAAGGCGATCGATATACCAATCTGTATCAATCATTTCTTTGCCGACATCGGTCATTTTGGATTTAATATCATCCGGAATTTCAAGACCGATATGCGGCATACTGACGATCAGTGGGCTATCACCTTTTTGATATTGAAAGTGGCTCATGTGGTTTTCTCGACATTTCTTCCAGATGGTAAAATATCCAAAATATGATCAGAAAAATCACCCTCGAGTACCATGTTGGTTGCCTGTTCCATATCTGGGGCAAAAAAGCGATCTTCAGTATAATGAGGAACTCTTTCCCGAATGCTTTGATGAACCTTTTTCAATATTGATGATGTTTTAAGTGGCGCCCTGAAATCTACGCCTTGTGCTGCAGCAATCAACTCAACACCAACGACTGTCGCACTATTAAAACACATGTCCGTTAACCTTCTGGCGCCGTATGTCGCCATGCTAACGTGATCTTCTTGGTTTGCCGATGTTGGGATACTGTCGACGCTTGACGGATGACACATAGTTCTATTTTCAGATACAAGTGCAGCCGCCGAAACTTGCGCGATCATGAAGCCTGAATTTACACCGCTGTTTTTCACGAGAAAAGCCGGCAGATCGCTCATTTTCGGGTCAACCAAAATGGCGAGACGACGTTCAGAAATGCTCGCAATTTCACAAATAGCCATGCCAAGAATATCCGCCGCAAACGCAACAGGTTCCGCATGGAAATTACCGCCCGAAATGACATCCCCATTATCTATGAAAATCAGTGGGTTATCGGTCACTGCGTTTGCTTCGATTAGAAGCGTTGCGGCGGCATTATTGATAATATCAAGCACCGCACCCATAACTTGTGGCTGACACCTTAAAGAATAAGGATCTTGCACTTTTTCACAGTCATGATGGCCTTGATTAATTTCGCTGCCCTTAAGCAGTGATAAATATTTTTTAGACACTGTGATCTGACCAGGTTGTCCGCGAGCAATATGAATACGGCTATCAAACGGTGCAACGCTACCCATTAGCGCATCTATGCTCATTGAACCTGCAACAACCGCGGACGCAAATATATCCTCTGCTTGGAATAATCCTTTTAATGCGAGGGCCGTTGATACTTGAGTACCGTTTAAGAAAGCAAGCCCCTCTTTAGAACTCAACAACAAAGGAGATAAACCACATTTATTTAACCCTTCTTTAGCTGTCATGCGTTCACCGTTCAAGCGAACGAAACCTTCGCCCATAACAGCAGCCGTCATATGCGCGAGAGGTGCGAGATCACCAGATGCGCCAACAGAACCTTTTCGTGGAATTTCCGCAATAAGGCCAGCATTGACGAACTTTAAAAATGTTTCAATGGTTGAGGCACGAATACCAGAATAACCTTGCGCTAAACTTGAAACTTTAAGCGTATAAATCATCCGTACCACATCATCTGCAATTGGACGACCAACGCCGGTACTATGAGAAAGCACAAGGTTGGTTTGAAGCAGCTCCAGTTGCTCTTCGGGTATAGACGTTTGCGCAAGAAGACCAAAACCTGTGTTAATACCGTAAACGGTGCGACCTTCTTCGGTAATATCATCGACCACTTTACGTGACGCACGAACAATATCCCATGCATCATCATTAAGGGTAAGAGTTGTTTCATTGCGGTAAATTTTACGAAGTTCCGCAAGGGTCATTTGACCCGGATTAATTTGATAATTCATTTAACTCTCCAACATCGGTAGATTAAGGCCTTGCTCACGGGCGCAGTCTTTTGCGATATCATATCCCGCATCGGCGTGACGCATCACGCCTGTTGCCGGATCGTTCCAAAGCACTCGACCAATTCGTTCCGCGGCTTTTTCAGAACCGTCAGCCATAATCACCACACCACTATGCTGTGAAAATCCCATACCGACGCCACCACCATGATGAAGCGACACCCATGTCGCCCCGCTAGCAGTATTAAGAAGCGCATTAAGTAGTGGCCAATCGGATACAGCGTCTGATCCATCCAACATACTTTCTGTTTCACGGTTAGGGCTTGCCACCGAACCACTATCCAAATGATCGCGACCAATAACGATAGGTGCTTTAAGCTCACCAGATTTTACCATTTCATTGAAAGCGAGGCCTAGTTTATGACGCTCCCCAAGGCCAACCCAACAAATTCGTGCTGGAAGTCCTTGGAACTGGATACGTTCACGGGCCATATCAAGCCAGTTATGAAGGTGTGGATTATCAGGGATAAGCTCTTTTACTTTTTGATCGGTTTTATAAATATCTTCTGGATCACCGCTTAGTGCTGCCCAGCGGAATGGTCCAATACCGCGACAGAATAACGGACGTACATACGCAGGCACAAATCCAGGGAAATCAAAGGCGTTCTCAACACCCTCA
>ENA-OSJC01003747-OSJC01003747.1-marine-metagenome-genome-assembly--contig:-NODE-3747-length-10726-cov-3.903089_pt1 | contig 10726 bp, 6 predicted proteins | sample MGYA00237885_ERZ534234 | MGnify/ENA primary metagenome ERZ534234 (study PRJEB26413, sample SAMN06343907) | marine metagenome | isolation source: coastal waters | place: Atlantic Ocean: West Antarctic... | reverse complement strand
CTTTTTTAGGGTAATCTCATCTGTATCTCCTAGTGTATTGTGAGGTATAGTTACCTTGCTAATGAAGGGTTTAAAAAAAGCAATCAGTATTGTTGCTGTTGAATGAAACCCTAAACTTCCTGAAAAAAGATCAATGAAAAAACCAAGTAAGAAAGCATAAATAAGTAAAAACCACTTAGGTGTCTTTATGGGTAAGCCAATGATTAGAATTACATATAAAAACGGGTTGATATATGCTGAAAATAGAATTTGGTTCAGGACTAGTACTTGAAGTAAAACATATACAGGAAGTAGAAATAGATATTTCACTAAATATTTATTCATTTTCTGTAATTTTTTTTTCTAGCATCAATTGTTCTTCTGCAGCATGAGAATCGATTATATATACATAGTTTAACTGATTGAAATCTTCAAAAAGTTTAACGCTAATATCATAAAACCCATCATCTTTATTTTTTTGAATACTTTTTACTGAACCAATATTTACTCCTTCAGGAAAAATAATACTATGGCTGTTTGTACTTATGGTGTCGCCAATTTTAATAGGGATATGATTTGGAAAATCATTGATATTAACGGTTTTATAATTAAACCCCTTCCATTTCAAAATTCCATTGTGGTTGTTTTTATTTAGCTGAATACCTATAGCTGATTTTCTGTGAAGTAAGGAAATGGCAATTGCATAATTTGTGCTTACAGAATGGATAACGCCAACAACTCCCTGATTTGTTATCACACCCATTCCTGTCATTATACCATGTTTTAATCCTTTGTTTAATGTGATAAAGTTATTTCGTTTACTTACTGAACTATTTATCACTTTTGCCGGATAGTAGTTGAAATGCTTGTTTTTTATTAAAGTTGAATCAGTAAATTCAGATTCATTTTTTAGTAAAGAATGGAGCTTAGCATTTTCATTTATAAGAAACTCATTTGTTTCTTTAAGGGCTACATAATCAGAAAATGAGGTTGTGTAGTTATATACAAGGCTAGTGTATTGTGTGCTAAACTCAATAGCTTTATTAGCTTGATAACCATTGTTTTTTAGCAATAAAAAGATGGAAAACCCTTCTATTAATAGAAATAATAATAGAAAATGATTTATCTTAATAAATCGTAATAGGTTATACATTTTCGCTTAAAGACTATTGAATTAAGAAAGTATAGCTTTCTATATTTTTAAGCGCAATCCCTGTTCCTCTTGCTACAGCTCTTAAGGGATCTTCAGCAACATATACAGGTAATTTTGTTTTTCTTGAAATTCGTTTATCTAGCCCTCTTAACATTGACCCTCCACCTGTTAAGTACAATCCTTCATTATAAATATCAGCCGAAAGTGCTGGTGGAGTGTTGAATAGAGCACTCATTACAGCTTCTTCAATTTGTTCAATAGAGTTGTTAAGTGACCCTGCAATTTCTTTATAAGTTACAATTACTTCTTTTGGGATTCCACTCATTAAATCCCTTCCGTGAACAGCATAGTTTGCTGGTGGTTCTTCTAGCTCGGTAAGTGCCGAGCCAACATTTATTTTTATTTGTTCCGCCATAATATCTCCTACTGCAATATTGTGCCTGGTTTTCATATAGTTTTTTATATTATCAGTAAATTCATCTCCTGCAACTCTAATTGATTTATCACAAACAATTCCACCTAATGAAATAACTGCAATCTCAGTTGTGCCACCGCCAATATCAATTACCATATTTCCTTTTGGTTCTAATACATCAATTCCAATCCCAATTGCAGCTGCCATAGGTTCATGTATCAGCCAAACATCTTTTGCTCCAGCATGCTCTGCTGAGTCAATTACAGCTCTTTTTTCAACCTCGGTTACTCCTGATGGAATACAGATAACCATTTTTAAAGCAGGGGAAAAGATGGATCTTTTTCTAGGAATCATACCAATAAATCCTCTTATCATTTGCTCGGAGGATTGGAAGTCAGCAATTACTCCATCTTTCAGGGGACGCAAAGTTTCAATCTCTTTATGCGTTTTTCCGTGCATCTGTTGGGCTTTTTTCCCAATAGCTACTATGTCACCAGTTCTGATGTTTTTCGCAACAATTGAGGGTTCATCTACAACCACTTTATCGTTATAAATAATTAGTGTATTTGCAGTTCCTAAATCAATAGCAATTGCTTCTTGCATAAAGTCAAACCATCCCATAATCTTTATTTTTTAGTGTTTAAAATGTCTTGTTCCAGTTAATACCATTGTCATGTTGTTGTCATTACAATAGTCAATTGATAATTTATCTTTTATTGATCCTCCAGGTTGTATTACTGCTTTTATTCCTGCATTATCTGCTAATTCAACACAGTCAGGGAAAGGAAAAAATGCATCAGAAGCCATTACGCATCCATTCAAATCAAAACCAAAGTTTTTTGCTTTATCTACCGCTTGTTTTAGTGCGTCTACTCTTGATGTTTGCCCAACTCCACTAGCAAACAATTGTTTTCCTTTTGCAAATACAATGGTGTTGGATTTTGTGTGTTTACATACTTTAGAAGCAAATACTAAATCCGATAATTGCTCTTGTGTTGGTGCAAGTTTAGTAGCAGTTACCATGTCGGTAATTGCATCACTTTTCAAATCTTTATCTTGGTATAACACGCCATTAAGTGCAGTACGGAATTGTGCTTTTGGTAAGGCAACTTCATTTTGTTTTAAAAGTACTCTATTCTTTTTCCCTTTCAGTAATTCAATGGCATCAGCTGCAAATGAAGGGGCAATTAATACTTCATAAAATAATTTATTTATCTCTTCAGCAGTTGCTAAATCTACTTCTTTGTTGGTGATAAGCACTCCACCAAAAGCAGAAGTAGGATCGCCAGCTAAAGCAGCTGTCCAAGCGTCAAGTAAGTTTGGTCGGCTAGCTAAGCCACAAGCATTGTTGTGTTTTAAAACCACAAAAGTAGTTTCGTTAAATTCAGTAATTAAGTGTACGGCTGCATCAATATCCAGTAGATTGTTGTAGGAAAGTTCTTTTCCGTTTAGCTTGGTAAACATAGCGTCTAAGTTACCATAAAAAGTTCCTGATTGATGAGGGTTTTCTCCATAACGCAAAGTTTTTCCTTCACGGATACTTGCCTTGAATGCAGGGGTATTTTCTGTATTAAAGTAATTAAAAATAGCAGTATCATAGTGAGAAGAAACATTAAATGCAGTACCTGCAAATTTCTTTCTTTCAGCCATGTTTGTGCTAGCGCCATTATTGTTTAACATTTCTAATGTTTCAGCATACTGGTTCATCTCAGAAACGATTAATACATCTTTGAAATTTTTTGCAGCTGCACGGATTAATGAAATACCACCGATATCAATTTTTTCAATAATATCTTGTTCGCTAGCTCCTGATGTAACTGTTTTCTCAAAAGGGTAGAGGTCAACAATTACTAAATCAAATTCAGGAATGTTGTATTGTTCCAATTGCTCTTTGTCGCTTGCTAATTCTCTTCTGGACAGTATTCCTCCAAATACATTTGGGTGTAAAGTTTTAACTCTTCCACCCAATATTGAAGGGTAAGTTGTTAGGTCTTCTACACGATTTATAGCAATCCCTTGCTCTTCAATAAAGCTTTGAGTTCCACCCGTTGAATAGATGTTTACTCCTAGCTCATTTAATTTCTTTACAATGGGTGCTAATCCGTCCTTATGGAATACGGAAATTAGTGCGTTTTTGATGGTTCTTTTCTCTGACATTTTTGTTTTTTAATACTCCTTGCAATTTTACTTAAATCCTAGATGAATTAAAAGTGATTGACTAGTAAAAAAAACGATTGTTAATAAGTTGTTTTTATTGTTGATAGCATGAAAATAGTTATAAATTTCACTGGGTTTTTATTTTGACTTCCCTCTTTTACTGAGTAATTTCTTTGCAAACTCCTAAAGCTCCCTCAATTGAGTTGATGTTTTTAATGCGCATGGAAAGTTTCCCCTTTTTTTCAATCATCTCACAAGTCCCAAAATTAGGTTTTAAATAATCCAATGCTCGTTTAAACATTTCAGAGTTATAGTAAGGTGAATCGGCTTGAGATGGGAAGTAAGCACGCATGCTGCCATTCTTAAGTATAATGCGTTCAAAACCAATTTTCTTGGCCACCCATCTAAGTCTTAGTGCATCACAAACATTATAAATGGCTTTTGGTACCGTGCCAAATCGGTCATTCAATCTGTCAATAAAAGCAGCTATTTCTTCTTCCTTAGTAAAGTTGTTTAGTTCTTTATAAAGGTTTAATCGTTCACTTATATTGCTTACATAAGTATCAGGAATTAAAATTTCTAAGTCCGTATCCAATTGACAATCTTTTACATAAAATATTTTTTTCTCGTCAGTAAATAAATCTTGGAATTTTTCTTGTTTCAATTCCTCTACCGCTTCATTTAATATTTTCTGATAAGTTTCAAAACCAATATCATTAATAAAGCCTGACTGGTCGGCACCTAATAAATCACCTGCACCCCTAATATCCAAGTCACGCATAGCAATTTTAAATCCACTGCCTAAAGTAGAGAATTGCTCAAGGGCAATTAATCGTTTCCTGCTTTCTTCCGATAGGGTGTGTATGGCAGGGCTAATCAAATAGCAAAATGCTTTTTTATTGGAACGTCCAACTCTTCCTCTCATTTGGTGCAAGTCACTTAGTCCAAAGTTTTGGGCATTGTTAATTATGATGGTGTTAGCATTTGAAACATCTACTCCATTTTCAATTATTGTGGTGGACACCAAAACATCAAAATCGCCTTCCATAAAGTCAATCATTAGTTCTTCTAATTTCTTGCCCTCCATTTGTCCGTGCCCAACTCTTATTTTTGCATCAGGACATAGCCTTTGCAGTAAGCCCGCTACTTCATTTATATTTTCAATTCTGTTGTGCACAAAAAACACTTGTCCGTTTCGTGCCATTTCATAGCTAATGGCGTCTCTAATAGTTTCTTGGCTCATCCCAATTATTGTCGTTTCAACTGACTGTCTGTTGGGGGGTGGGGTGTTTATTACTGACAAATCCCTAGCGCCTAAAAGCGAAAATTGTAAAGTACGGGGGATAGGGGTTGCACTTAGCGTAAGGGTGTCAATATTTTCTTTGAACAGTTTAAGTTTGTCCTTTATGTTTACGCCAAACTTCTGTTCCTCATCAATAATAAGCAAGCCTAAGTCTAAGAATTTCACATCTTTCCCTACTATTCTGTGTGTTCCAATTAGAATATCTACTTGTGCTCTTGCTACTCTTTCCAAAGTTTCTTTTTGTTCTTTTGGGGTTTTAAATCGGCTGATATAGTCAACAGTACACGGTAAGTGTTTCAGTCTTTTTTTAAAAGTTTTGTAATGCTGTAATGCTAGTATAGTTGTAGGAACTAATACTGCAACTTGCTTACTGTCGGCTACTGCTTTAAAGGCGGCTCTTATGGCAATTTCAGTTTTTCCAAATCCTACATCACCACATATTAATCTGTCCATTGGCATTTCCTTTTCCATATCCTGTTTTATGTCAATGGTCGCTTTTACTTGGTCAGGTGTGTCCTCATACATAAAAGAGGCCTCTAGTTCATGTTGTAAATAAGTGTCTGGGGTAAACTGAAACCCTTTTTGAGATTTCCTTTTTGCGTAAAGTTGTATTAAGTTAAAAGCAATTTGCTTAACTTTTGCTTTTGCTTTCTGTTTTGTTTTTTGCCAAACAGGTGAACCTAATTGATTAATTTTTGGCTCTATACCTTCTTTGCCTGAAAATTTCGCAATTTTATGTAAGGAGTGTATGCTAATGTAAAGAATATCACCTTGCTTGTAAGTCAGTTTTATTACCTCTTGATATTTTCCGTTATTTTCTATTTTATGCAACCCTTCAAATCGACCAACACCATGGTCAATATGCGTTACAAAATCCCCAATATCCAGTGAGGTAAGTTGCTTAATGGTTATCGCTTGATTGTTTGTAAATTTTGTTTTTGACTTGAATTTATGGTAACGATCAAAAATCTGATGATCAGTGTATATTGCTTGTTTGTTCGTGTAATCAATATACCCTTCATGCAATGAAAACAGTATGCATTTATAGTTGAGTTCTTCTTCAGTATGTTCAAATATAGCATTGAATCGTTCTTCTTGCTCGTCTGATGAGCAAAGAATAATATTGTCAAGTCCTGCTTCTTTGTTTTTTAGTAAATCCTCTTTTAATAAATCAAATTGCTTGTTTATTTTGGTAAGCGGATCGGTATTTATCGTTATTTTTTTCTCTATTTCAAAGTAAGGATGATTGCTGTTTTCAATTACTGAAAATTGCTGAAGTTCCTTACTGAAATGATAGGCATTCGTGAATAAATATTCAGGACTTAAATGCTGAATCGCACTATCCGATACTTTAGTGTATTGCTCAGTTGCTCTGTCAAAATAATCATCTAGAATTCCTTTGCTGTACTTAATATCCTTAGTCCAGATTACTGAATTTTTCGGTAAGTATTCTAAAAAACTGACTTGCGACTCTATCCTTTTTTTTGCTTCCGTATTAGGTATAATTGTAATCTTACTTTCAGTACTAACTGAAAGTTGGGTGTTAATATCAAAGGTTCGAATACTTTCAATTTCGGTATCAAAAAACTCTATCCTAAATGGATTTTCATCTGCAAAGGAATAAACATCTAAAATACCACCTCTAATTGAGTATTGTCCTGCCTTAATTACAAAATCAACTTTTTCAAAGTTGAGGTGATCTAGCATTTCCTCCAAAAAATCAATGGCAATATCATCCTTAATTTTTAGGCTAATAGTGTGTTTTTTTAGCTCTTTTCTGCTAACTACCTTCTCTGATAAAGCTTCAGAATAGGTAACAATAATAGGGTTCCGCTTATTGTTTAATTTATTAAGAACCTCAGCTCTTAATAGTATGTTAGCATTGTCGGTTTCCTCTATTTGGTATGCTCTTCTGTATGATGCAGGGAAAAAGAAAACTTCATTCTTAAGTAGGTTTTCAATGTCATTTACAAAATAAGATGCCGCCTCTTTATCTCTAAAAATAAACAGATGAGGTTTGTTGCTTTCCCTAACCACAGCACTTGCCGTCATTGCCAATGAAGAGCCAATTATACCTGTAAGCTGTATTTTGGTCTGTTCTTTTTCTAACGCTAATTGAATTGCATTAGTCTGTTTGGGTTCGCCAAAATAAGTTAGTAATGGGGCCTGTACTCCCAATTAAATGACTTTGATTTCCTTAATCATATCTTTATACCAATCTAGGGTGGTATCAAAAGGTTTCCCTCCTTTTATTCTGCTAAAATCAATACAACTTAAAGTGTTGTTATTGTCTTCATCCCAACCTACAACACCATTTTTGCCGTTTAATGCACTTTGAACAGCATGGTCAGCTACTTCAAATATTAAATCTAAATCAGCTTGGTTTGCTTTTGATGAGCGCCCAAAATAACCACTTTTTTGTACTAGTACTTTATTGGCATTCAAGCGTTTTCCTAACTGCTTTGCAAACCATTGTCCTGGATTTAAGTCATCCAAACGAACATGTCCGAAAGCATCACGCAAAACAGTTCCTCCATTTTTTTCAGTTTCCCTAATAATAACATCCGTACCCGCACCTTCACTTAAAAACACATTTACACAATCGTGCTTGTCCATTACTTTGTTTAGGCGTTCACATTCTTTGTTAAAATCAATTTCCTCTTCAGGTATTAAAACAGAGTGTACTTCCCATTTTTCTTTGCTAAGTCCTATTTCAGGGATAAAATGTAAGTTGTTTAATCTTTTGCGATATTCTAAGGCTGTAGCAGCTGTTAGCCATCCGCAATCTCTACCCATTACTTCATGAATAATAAGTTGCCTGTCAGAAGTTGTATTTTCATTAACTACATTTTCAAAAAAGATAGCGCCTTGCTCGGCAGCTGTCCAGGCCCCTAAAGTTTGTGCTATTGGGTAAACATCATTGTCTACTGTTTTTGGCAAACCGACTACTGTTAAGTTATAGTTATTTGCTTTTAAATAGTTGGATAAATCAGCAGCCGTTATGTTTGTGTCGTCTCCACCAATAGTATGTAAAATTGTAATGCCATCTTTCACTAATTGATTGGCAGCAACTTCTAATGGATTTTCCCCTTCTTTTACATATCCCTTTTTTATACAATCATCAATATTGGTAAGTTTTACTCTACTATTACCTATTGGTGAGCCTCCAAATTGATAAAATTTATTGGTATTTCCTAAAAGTGATTTTGGGAATGAAATAGAATTTCCTAAAAGCAATCCTTTGTATCCGTTTAAGTATCCTATTATTTCAGCCTTAGGATATTTGCTTAAATAATTTTCGGTTAACCGACCAATAGATGCTGATAAACAAGGTGCAATACCTCCTGAAGTTAGGAATGCTATTTTCATTTTATGGTTTTTATACACTGCAAATATCTAAAATTTTAAAGTATTTGATGAAAAAATAATCTTTACTTTGTAACTGATTTTAAATGGAAAATGATAAAAGTATTTAAGTTTGGAGGTGCGTCAATCATGGATGTTCAAAACATCAAAAATGTAGGCAATATCTTACAAAAATATGATAGTCAGGAATTGGTAATTGTTTTTTCAGCAATGGGAAAGGTCACTAATATGCTGGAAGATGTTGTTGACTCTTATGTCCAGAAATCAGCTAACTCGGATATTGCTTTACAGAAAGTAAAAGATTTTCATGCAACTATCTTAAGTGGTATTTTTAAAGAAAATCATCCAATTTTTGATATTGTAAATAATCTGTTTGTTGAAATAGAATGGGTGTTGGAAGATGAACCTAATCAGGATTATGCCTATGATTATGATCAAATTGTTTCTGTTGGAGAGTTTTTGTCTACTCAAATTATGAGTGCTTACTTGGAGCAAGTTGGTTTTGAAAACACTTGTTTAGATGTTAGGGATTTAATTCGTACTGATAACACACACCGAAACGCAAAAATAGATTGGGAAATTACTACTGATTCTATAAAGCGTAATGTGAAAAAAAAGCACTCTGTCACTCAAGGTTTTTTGGGTTGTACGTCTGAGAATTTCACTTCTACATTAGGTAGGGAAGGAAGTGATTTTTCAGCAGCTATTTTAGCATTTTGCTTAGATGCATCAGAATTAGTAATTTGGAAAGATGTTCCTGGAATGATGAATTCAGATCCTAAATACTTTCCTGATGCAAAATTATTAAGCCAAGTTTCTTTTGATGAGGCTATAGAGTTAGCTTTTTATGGAGCAAAGGTAATACACCCTAAAACCATACAGCCTTTAAAGCAGAAAAATATTCCTTTACTCATTAAGTCTTTTTTGAGTCCAGAAGCTGAGGGTTCAATTATTAGCAGTAGGTCCGATAATACTAATGATATTAGCTCATTTATTGTGAAAGAAAATCAGATATTAATTTCAGTTTCTGATGTGAATTTGTCATTTATCGTAGGAAATCATATGAATCAAATTTTTTCCATTTTAGCTAAAAATAATGTTGATGTAAATTTGATGCAAAATTCAGCTATATCTTTTTCAATTTGTGTTGATAACGATCAACATAAGGTTCCTCAGTTAATAAAGGATTTTCAGCAGTTTTATGAAGTTTTGTACAATGATGATTTAAGCCTGTTTACAATAAGGCATTATAATGATAATTCTTTTGATTCCTTTTTGCATGATAAGGATGTTATTTTAGAACAGAGATCACGCAATACTATACAATTGATTTCTCGATAATTTTTATTTTGTTTTATAATCTTTTTATTCTGTACCTTTGTGGCCTTAATAATATTAAATGACAGCATCTCATACTTTTCATATCCCTGTAATGGGAACAGCTTTTACAGCCGATTCTGCTTTGAAAGTAGCGCATTATGGTATAAATACTGTAATTGCCTTAGCGGATGATGTTTTATTGGAGCGCTTAAGAAAATATTATAGTGGATTAAATAATTTTTCTTATGAAGAAATAAAGAATAATACTAAAGATTATCGTGCAGATAGAATTACTTCTTATTTGAATCTGGTAAATAAAATTACTTCAGCAAAGTTTGAGGAGTTTACTACAGCAACTAAAGATAAGTTTGAAGATGTTAAAAAGTACTTTGAAATGCTTCCTGAATCTAGTGATGTTAAAAAGGAATTCAATAAATTAATTGAAAACTCTTTTAGTTTTGAGGATTTATCATTATGGCTGAAAGATAACTTATCAATCGGAAGTATTGATGTTAATATTATGACGAAAGTTGATAAAACAAACTTTTTCAAAAAAGAAGAACTTCCCTCAGAATATAATGATGCTCATGCAGGTTTAAGGGGTTTTGCTAATTCAGATTTATCATCATCCGTAATTTTTTCTGCTGGTATGAATCCAAGGTTATATGGTTATATTGCTGAATTTGAAGATTTTTTTCCAGATACCAATGGATATATTAAAAAGAAGATAATCCTTAAAGTTTCTGATTACAGATCAGCAATCATACAAGGAAAATTTTTAGCTAAAAAAGGGCTTTGGATTTCAGAATATCGTATTGAATCAGGACTAAATTGCGGAGGTCATGCTTTTGCTACTGATGGATATCTAATGGGCCCAATATTAGCAGAGTTTAGAGATAGAAGGCAGGAATTAGTTGATGAGCTTTATGCCATATGCAAGCCAGCATTAGAAGCTAATGGAAGGATTGTTCCAAACGATACTTTAGCAATTACAATTACTGCTCAGGGAGGAGTTGCAACTGCTGAGGAGCAT
>ENA-OSJC01003745-OSJC01003745.1-marine-metagenome-genome-assembly--contig:-NODE-3745-length-10727-cov-5.386667_pt1 | contig 10727 bp, 6 predicted proteins | sample MGYA00237885_ERZ534234 | MGnify/ENA primary metagenome ERZ534234 (study PRJEB26413, sample SAMN06343907) | marine metagenome | isolation source: coastal waters | place: Atlantic Ocean: West Antarctic... | reverse complement strand
AGATCTTCAACATTACTGCCTGTCAGGGAACCTAAAAAGGCGCGTAACGCTGTCTGCTCCTCGATAGTTAAATTAAGCGGTCGTATAAGTGGGCTAAGCAGTTTATTGGTCACGCCACCTTTATTATAAAACTGAATAACCTCATCCAATGATAAGAATTCACCGTTATGCATGTAGGGCGCGGTAAGAGCCACGTTGCGCAGCCCTGGAGTTCGATATTTCCAGCGATCTTTAGGATCAAGGGTAACCTCATAGCGACCTAGGTCATTTTCTCTTACCGCTCCCACGGCACTGACAAGCTTCTGGTCAACCGCGACAAGAACACCTGGCGCCAGCTGAACCTCGATAGTGTCCGGAATTTTTCGCATTGAGTCCTCCACTCCAACACCCGTGTTATGCAGCTGATGGTCAGTGAACAGAGCGTATTGATCATTAATGTGGTGGCAGCTGCTACAGCTACCTTTCCCGGTAAACACCTCGAAACCCCTCTGCTCGTGCTGATTAAGGGCGGTTCTGTTACCAGCGAAGTACCAGCGATCAAAACGGGAATCTGCGCTGAGGAGACTCTGCTGGTACTGAGCGAGTGCCTGACCGATATTGAGCATATTGGCTGATTCGCCGAAAGCTTGCTCAAACATTTTATCGTACTTAATGTCGTCCTGAAGCTGCTCTACCACGGAACCGACCGATGGATTATTCATCTCATTTGCTGCGAGTAATGGCGACCAGATCTGCTGGGCCAGCGTATTTTCGCGGGCGTCCCAGAACAGACGCCGGTTAAATACCACGTTTAGCAGGGTAGGTGCATTACGCTTCAGCCCACGACCCTCAAAGCCGATGGGACGTTTGAGTTCGTTACTTGTAAAGCCCTGCTCAGGTATATGGCACATCGCACAGGACATTGTTTTGTTACCTGAGAGACGGCGATCAAAAAATAACGTTCGCCCTATTTCAATAATTACGGCGTCGGGGGGCGCCTGCTCATAGCTGCCTAGCGTGGGCAAGCCTAGATGGCTTGACTGCACGTTGGCAAGCAAGTCAGCAGGTATGCCTTCTCGAGCAAGTATGCTCAGGGAATCACTGACATAGTCAGCGCTTTCGTAACCCTGTCTAGAATCACCGGGAGCTAATCGAATATCAGCCGTTGCCTCGGCCAGCGCCACCGTAACACCGACCAATAGAAGTGCCAAAGCACGCATCAGGGGTTAGAAGCTACAGCAGAGCCGGTCCCTTCCATCAACAAGGTCTTTACATCATTGACCAATATGTCGGGATGCAGGAATGACAAACTATAGATATTTCGAATTCGGGCCTTAGGATCAATGAGATAAACTCTTAAGATATGCGAGAACTTACCCATTCCGTCCGAGCTGGTCACATCGCGAACTACAAACTGCTCATAGGCATCCAATACTGGCTTTATCTGCTCATCCGATTCACTTGTCAGGAAATCCCAGTCCAGTTCAGCTCCCTCTAAATCTATAATGGAGCGTTCATAATCAGCCATTGCGGCGGGGGTATCGTTTTGCGGGTCGAAACTTATCGTAACCAGTCGCAATCTGTCAGCCAGCTGAGGTTCTTTCGCCATGCGTGCTGCAACAGTGCGAAGCACCATTGTGGACAGGGGGCATCCGTTGACATCATCGCACGTGCGGAAGATAAAACTCAGTAGAGTGACTTTGTTTTCTACTAACTCAGACAGCTCGACAGGTCTCCCGTCGGTCGCCAGTAAGGTACCACCAGCGGCAGACATTAGCGCCGGCAACTCATAGGTTCCTGCTTCAGGTGCGTCGAAGGAAAGCTTACCCCAACCTGGCGCCAAGTATGCGCCCTGACGTCCCGATTCTGCCGCAACACATAGGCTGCTAGCGGCGAACAACCCAAGCAAGACTCCAATATTGTAACTGAGCCTCATTTGCCTCCCGCAACGAGATTCTTAGCGTCATATGGGCGCTTCAGGCCATATAGACCATATGCACCAAAACGCATCTGGTGCGCACGACCTAACTGCTTCGCTTTAAAGTCTATTGTGAACTCTAGGTTTAAATTGTCACCATCCCAAGTATAGGCCTTAAAGAACTGCTCGTCCTGCTCATCCTTCTTATCCCAATTGCCTAGCAGGGAAGAAGTAAAGTAGGCGCGCTTACCATCCCAGCTCTGAGAAATCATATTTACCTGTGAACCAATTTCTTTTTCATATACCTGCTTTGGCTTGAAAGGATCCGAGATATCGAAGTAGCGTGTTTTTCCATCCATGAAAGTTTGTACCCACAGACCTTTGTCATCCGAGGTGATTGATATATCGACAGGTAACGGTATCTTAGAGGGGTCACCAATGTCTGCAACGGCCTTGGCTTGCCATTCACCAGTAGCGTCTTCATACATTAACCAGATCTGAGACGTCAGTGCGGTGGTAGTAAAGCAATAATTATTATTAGGATTCCATGCGCAGCGAATCTCGAGAGGTGCACCTGGCATATCGAAGACTTTCTTTGGCTTGCGTGTATGCAAATCCCACAATACCGCCGTGTTACCAAAGCGCTTCATTGCCTCCGGGTCGGACAGCATCGTTCCAAAATCCATCATGTAGTTAGTCCAACCCGTAAAGCTAGATGTGAACATAGCGTTGCGACGCGGCAACACACGCACGTCATAGCCATATCCATCGGCATACTTACCAGACTTCTCGGCCCCACGAAGATCTTCATCAGTGGGATGCCAATGAGTGGCGATATAATTCCCCTGATTGGAGTATTCCACCATAGCGGTCCGTCCACCGTGGTCTTTATTGTTAGAAAGCCCGGTGATCATCATACGTCCAGCTAGAGCATAAAAAGTATGAGGACCAACGACACCACTTTTCGCTACAAAATCATCTATAGTCATATGCAGCGTTGGCTTTGCCGGATCGCTATGCACGTCGAATATAAAAATTTTATTAGTATCCAAACCTCCAGCCCACAGGAACCGTCGATCATCAGAGAAGCCTGAGTGGTGCGCCTCATTTCGCCCACCGACTGACAACGTATTTACTACTTCTCCATAATCAGGAGAGATCGGATTAACGTCAATGGTCACCAATTTATCTTGTTCATCACCTAAACCCTCTTCGCCGAGAGTCCAAACATACACAAAATCTTCCTGGCCAATAATTTTCGCCATATAAGGTGACATGCACGTTTCATCGGCCTGCGCGGCAGCCCCCACCATTATCAAATACAGGGCGGCGAATTTAATCAACAATGAACTTAACGTACGCATTACGGTACTCCTCTTTATACCCTCAAGCATGCATCCAAGTTGATTTTGCGTCAAGCCCTAAGAGGTTACACTCAGCGATATTGGAACGGTAACCGGTATAGGGTGTTGTTTACCATCTACCTTCGCTAAGTTGTGGTTATGGCTTAGGTTAAACCCTACTTTTCTACCTATGACTGCAGTCCAACCACATAGCAGGAGACTCCAAAAAACACTCCGCCAGCGTTATAAGAATCTATAACTAGGAGCAAAATACAAAGGCTATCTGCAGAAGATCGACTCGCCTCCTCCCGGTCTTATGCCTGAACAGGGTGCTTTCGCATCATTGATTATCGCGAAATGACGCTCCTTTTTTACTTTATCAAGGGCTATACCCGCGCTACAGCACTCTGCGCAACCTCCAACAGCGGCCTAGCACCACTTGGGTTTTAATGGTCAATGAAGGTTGAGGTCGTGGTCCGCGCAAATTCACCAGGGCTTAACCTTCTTTTTAGACCCAGGTTATTTTCTACAACTGGTTATCGGCTTGATCGCTCATTCAACAAAAGTGCTATGTCCCGCTGTACTGACCTGATGTTCGCTTTCGACTCATTGCGGACATTAGGCTAGACTCTAATGAGGATCCTCCACTTACGCTGAAGGGCGGTCACCGATGGTCTGAAAGACAATATTTAAAATCAAGTTGAGAGATTATCCACTGCGCAAAACAGTAGATAACCGGAGGTAGTATGCCTGAGATTCTACATGACCTTATTCGAACAAATGGAATTGATCTGCATGTTGTAATGCAAGGTAGCGGGCCTTTTGTTATCTTCTGTCATGGGTTCCCTGGCCACTGGTCCAATTGGAAACACCAGCTTCAAGCTGTTGCAAACGCAGGTTACACCGGTGTAGCCATTGACATGCGTGGCTATGGCGAGAGTTCCCGCCCGGTCCGGGTCGCAGATTACAGTATGAATGAACAAGTTGCAGATATGTGCGGGTTGCTCGATGCTCTGCATGGAGAAACTGCAATATTCGTTGGCCAGGATTTTGGCGCGGCTCTAGTATGGAATATGGCTCTTCGGGAGCCCTCGCGTGTAAAAGGTGTAATCGGAATCAGCGTACCCTTCGACCACGACTTCTACGGGCGAAGCTGTCTAGGCCACCTATCACGAGAAGAATTAGATGATGAGGAGATTGGAAAGTTATTACTAGCTTCCCCCATAAACCCTCCAAGTGTCGGGTTCGATGCAATTGCAGAGCACCAGTTTTTACATGCAAAATACTTTCAACAGGAAGGTGTTGCTGACAAGGAGTTAGAAAATAATACCCGAGAATTTCTAACGCGTATTTACTGGGGGTTAAGTGCAGAAGGGAGCTTGGGTGATTGGTCAGCATTTACCTCCAAAGATACGCAGTATTTGGACGTGCTCCCACTAGCCCCCTCTCTTCCCTGGCCCTGGATGAGTGAAAAGGACATGGATTGTATTGAGGCAGCTTATCTGCTGGGTGGCAAGGAGAGCGTTTTTTATGGCGGGCTCGCGAGTTACAGGGTTGCCGATATTAATTGGTATATTGGTGAGATGTACGCCGACAGGAATGTTGAGCTACCGGCCCTCTTTATCTCTGGGATGCATGACCCAGTAATAGAAGCGACTGACGCAGAGACACTGGAAAGAATGAAATACCGTGTAACCGATCTACGTGGGATCAAAATGGTTCCCAAAGCAGGACATTTTGTTCAGTTGGAAAGGGCGGGAGAAACAAGCAAATTAATTCTTGAGTTTATCAATGCTATTTGTGACTAAAGCAAACAGCAGCCGAGTATCACAGGCGGATTTAAACGCACCCTGTAATGGGCTTTAGCCAGCCCGCCTAGGCAGGACGCAGCACCTGATCCTACGCTTATACGACCACCGGACCATCGCTGCAACAGCACACCCAAGCCCGCCGCACCGCCTAAGGCTCCACCTGAGACCCTGCCTATATTTCGATAACATTCTGGCGCTCAATAGTCGCAAATGATGCCCATTATGTTAGCTATCGGCCAAGAGAATAACCCTCGCCAGTCGAGACGCTAACTTGTGCTGGTGTGCACAACACTACACAAGCAATTACTGGCGGCTCCCCTAATCACTTACCGGCACCGTAAGGAGAGGCGCTGTAGCGTTGGCCGTGCTGTCAGCGATGCTAACCGCCATCAGTGTAGTCACTAACCGGAAAAATAATTTAGTGTTTTGATTGGTATCATCAATGTAATACCAGGCGTCGCGATACTGAACTGCTATAGATGCACCCCCAGGCGCAGCACTGGCCCGCCGCACCTCAAGTTTTTGACCCACCAATCCTGCTGGCGGATAGCTCAAAGCTCTTCCACTTACTTGATCCTCTTCTGGAACATCTATGGCTGCTGACAAAATTTCGAGTAGGTTATAGATAGATCGGGTGGAAATGCTTAAACCTCCGTCAACAGAGTCATCCGGACCAAGTGAAACTGGTATTTCTATGCGCGATGAAAATGTTTCAGGTGCTGAGAGACCAAGCAATTTGTATATTTCAGCCACGTCGGCCGAATAATTTGGCCAATAGTGGTCAATCACGATTGAATAGCGATTATTGTTCTGCGGGTCGTTTTTCCAGTGCAATCGCTGAGCCTTATCAAGCTTCGAAAAGAGCTCAATTAAACGACTGAAGCGCGGATCGACCGAGCTAGAATCATCAAGAAAGCTCGGATTGTGAATACCGTTAATTCTCGATATGAAGATAAAATAGACGCGTGCGGGATCGTTCAGGTTTGACGCAAACAACATTAGCTCCCGTAACGACAACGGCGACATCAATCGATTCGCATATTTTTCACCACCCACTAGCGAATAGGAAATCGTCGGATTTTCCTTATAAACTACCCCCGCGCCAAAGGGCACCAGGTTGCCAAGGTAATCACTTGAATTCCCGAGTCCGAGCTGGCTGCTAACGTTGGTAGTGACACTGACATTTGCGGTGACACTGTTTAACGCCAACAGGTTCCCGCGCTCTCCATAACGGTTGCGTAAAACTAAAAGTAACATCTGTTGGTTATTTGTTTCGACAATGGACTCGTTATAGGCAAGTCTTCCGCTATGCACAGTAGCAGGTCCGACCAATGTACAACTCGTTAACATCCCGCTCAGCATGACATAAAGAAATGGGCCAAGTTTTCTAAATAGCGATCGGTCCGCGGTTTTCACTATAGTCTCCAGTTGCCCTAAGGAAGTTAAAAAACAAAAAAAGTACTTCTACTGATACAGTTTACTGATTCCATAACCCTTTTTAAAGCCATGAATTATTAAACCCCTGTTGGCCTGATTCACTACTTATCCACAATCCAGCATCAGACCCCACCTTCAGTTCCCCTCAAGATCACAGTCGTTTATTCACCCCGCATCACGTATCAGGAGACCCGGTCTCTCAGTCGTCACGAGCCCCTGTTTGAAAGTGACTTTTCCACTACACACAGTTGCATCATAACCATCTGCTTTTTGTATGATACGCGAAGCCCCTGTCGGCAGGTCGCTTATAATTTCGGGAGTACGCAGCCGTATCTTATCGAGGTTAATGATATTCACGTCGGCTTTTTTACCGACCTGTAAAACACCACGATCATTTAAATTATAAAGCGCTGCCGGGCGCAGCGTCAGCATGGCAATTGCTTCCTCCAAACTTAAACGATCGCCTCTCGTTCGGTCTCGCACCCAGTGCTGTAAAATGAAAGAAGGTAGGCTGTGGTCGATAACCATGGAGCAATGCGCGCCGCCATCAGCAAGGCCTACAACGGTTTCGGGGTGTCGCATCCACGTTAGCATTGGGTCTAAATTGCCTTCCTGGTATCCGGCAAACAGTACCTGAACCATACCATCAGATATCCAATCATATAACAGCTCCAATGGCGCTTTGCCCGAACGCGCTGCTTCTGCCGCAACAGAGTGGTCACGGTCTGGCTCCAAGGTGAACTCCTCTCCAACCCGGAAGGCACAATTCAAACTCGGGACAATCAGCTGCAAGGGGATTCCTGCTGGATCTAATTCACTGATAATTTTTCCTTTGGTGTGACGGTCGTTAATCGCAGCCGTGCGCTCAGCGCCCCGCAATGCCATTACTTGCTGGCACGTAGGACTTGCAATAAAGGGGTTGAGGGTATCCCAGCCCAGAATTAGCCCCGCCGGACGGCCCTGCACCTGCGGGACTAACTTGGCCCCCTCAGCATTCGCTTTTTCAACCAGCGCCAGCGTTTCTTCGCAGAGTTCAGGCTGGACGTGCGGGGCCGCGAGGCTAAAGTTAATAGTCACCCCTGTCTCGAGACTGACATCGCGGTACATTTCTATTTCTTGACGCGGACCGTCGCTGTGCTCTCCCATTGCTCCAGACGGGATAGCCTGCAGCACACCACGATCAAGGTTCTTCATTGCACCGACAAGACCAAAAAATTCTTCTCGGTTAGCAAATGTGCCTGGCACCGGCACGCCGTGAATAGACGTGTGCTGCGGCATACGGTTAGTTGAAAATCCAGCGGCTCCAGCTTCTACCGCTTCTTCAATAAAGCGCGCCATTTCGGCAATATCTTTTGGTGTCGCATCTTGATTGTCTGCGCCTCGCTGGCCCATTACATAGCCACGTAAGGCGCCATGAGTAATGTGCGAGATAACATCTAAAGTTCGTGGCATTCGTTCCAGCTCGTCCAAATACTCCGGGTAGCTTTCCCAATTCCAAGTAATACCTTCCGCTAGCGCAGAACCTGGAATGTCTTCTACGCCTTCCATCAATTCAATCAACCATTCATGCTCGTCCGGCTTAGCGGGCGCAAAACCCACTCCACAGTTACCCATAATGACGGTAGTGACACCGTGGATAGAGGAAGGGGCCATTTCATCATCCCAAGTCGCCTGGCCATCATAGTGAGTATGTAAATCAACGAAGCCTGGCGTCACAATACGGTCTGAAGCATCAATTATTTCTCTTGCTTCTGCTCGAATATTGTCAGAAATTTCGACAATTTTATCGCCCAATATTGCGACATCAGCTTTGCGCGCTGCGTCACCTGTACCGTCAACAAGAGTTCCACCCTGAATTAAAACATCATACATAACTGCCGCCTCTCAAGATTTTGGAATGGTTTTTCTTCGAGTGTATTAAATGCCATTGGTATTTTTATGAGGCAACGACACTCGCTTGGCTTGACTCGTCTTACGGATCGAAACAGACAGCTAGAATATTAAGCTGTTAGTTAATTATGTCAATAATCTTTTATGTCTTCGCGCCCGATTCAGTGCTTTCTAGGATTAAGTTAAACAGGATTCTTGACATCCTTCAGCGGACACAAGAAACACCAGATCCTTAGGCGGCGCTTTACTAAGAGACTGCTTCGTTCGAGTCGAAGTGCCTACTATCTCTATAAAATATCTTTTGAAACCTTTAGGAAATTCTTATTATCTCGATGGGACGACGCTAACTATCCTTCACTTCCCAACTGGCAAGCATACGGCTTCAAACCCGCTATCACTCCTTCCTTCGGCTCGGCGCGCCGGGTAACTGCTATATCGTTAATTACTACGAAGAATCATATAAAAATTTTGACCGCTCCCCACCTGCTGTAACCCAAGCCTTTGTCTGGAGTAGAAACAAGCATATAACCCCAGGCTCAACTTCTTAAACCAGAAAAGGGGCAGACGTGTTGCTTTGCACGGCAATAGGCAAGCCACGCTCATTACTGATTTGCGTCTGTACATCAGCAAGTAGGAATCCAGAAAAAGCGAGTAAGTATAATCCGATAATTTTACCCGTAATATGGCTGGATAATTGCATGGCGACGCCCCTCAATTAAATTTTTTTTGCGTGTTACATTCATTATGGTATCAATTTAAAAGCACTATCCAGTTATCCAATATTTCTCTACAAAGCAATGGAAAGGTATTTATCACGACAAGATGACGCGGCATGGCAGGAGCACTGAGCAATTGAAAAAAGCCTCTTAAATCAATTACGACTGCTTAAAATATTTTTAAAGAGCGAAGGCTCACTTTCGAGGAAATTTGCAAGCAAGACTGATGGCGCTCGAATGGGTCTTCGCTGTTTTAGGCGACTTCCCTATCGTGATTAGCCACTGCTCGAAGTTTATACTGTAGGACATCCCTATTTGCTACAACGTGGTTCAATTCGCCCCACCGCATCCAAAAGTCATTCAATAGGAATGGGTTACCTAGTCATAGACCACCTGCCCTATGAAAGACTCGAGATCGTTTTCTACTGTAAGCTACTTTGTTGATATTGAAACAGCGCGCGTGTGAGCATTGCGGTTTGCGGGTTCGGCGCGGTGGTGTAGCAAAAACGATCAAATGTCCTGACAAACAGCTGCCTCATGTCTAGAGAATTTATTTTAGAAGCTGTGAGGTCATGTCATTACTGGGGTATGGCAATTGATCTACTGGCCACGACAGCGATTTCCCCGATTCGAATACTTGGTTTAAGTCTATTTCTATATAATTGGTCCGGTTGGAATAATCCGCAATCTTCATGCGATTATTTTCAAGATCTTTCAGATTAACCCACTGCGTATAATCAGAGACAACCTTGTTGCCAGCGGTCATTCTAGATACCCCTTTTGGTATATCTACATTGTTCAGTAAATGCGCCATCAATTGCACGGCGTCGTCGCTTCCATTGGGCTGGTAGGCGAAATAGTTTAGGTAGGTTGCCCGTACAAAACGACTTGGCGGGGTGTAATCTGCTGATAGCCCAATCAATCCTCCGCCCTGACCAATGTCCGTAACACTAGTCCCATTCACAACCAACGAAGTTGTCGCGGTATCCGTTAGCGAAAGATAGTTGCGAACATTATTAACATGCCAGTCATATGTTGGCGCATTCGTCAGCACTTTTGTGACGTTGTCATGAATGACCATTTGGCCTTTAACAAACTCTACAATGATGCTGTCCCCACTGCGATCGGTCAAAACGAAATGCAACAATGGCGCTGTTGGCGAGCCCTTGACTTCACTGGGGTTGTACCAAACTTTATAGTTTGGCAACGCTGCTTTTAAGTCTTTTACAGTGCTAAACATGCCAAGAACTAAGCTTCCAAAGTTTACAATCGAGACATACTCATCGTCTTGAGGGGTTACTTTTTGAAATTCAGTGAAGCCGGGTAAAAAATTCCCACTGAGGCCTAATCCAGCTTCATTTTGCCCCTCAAGAATCGCTGGAGATCCTATTATAACCGCTGGATAAATACCAACAAACGCATACTTGCTAGACAGTGTTTTTGATGGCATGTTAAGAAAATCTGGGGCACTAATTAATACAGGGCTCCCTTGAGGTTGAGACGTTAGAGTCCATTTCATCTCAACAGGCCATTCCATGGTGCGACCCGCGATAACTGTGCCGTCTTTAGCTTTCAAGTTAATCGCCGTACAAGCGTTTGCTAACGGGGCACACATAAGTGACATCGCCACGAT
>ENA-OSJC01003743-OSJC01003743.1-marine-metagenome-genome-assembly--contig:-NODE-3743-length-10731-cov-2.922095_pt1 | contig 10731 bp, 10 predicted proteins | sample MGYA00237885_ERZ534234 | MGnify/ENA primary metagenome ERZ534234 (study PRJEB26413, sample SAMN06343907) | marine metagenome | isolation source: coastal waters | place: Atlantic Ocean: West Antarctic... | reverse complement strand
GGGAGTACTATTGTGAAAGAGTCAAGTGTTATGGATAGAAAGATAAATGAATACATGGTTGGTCTTGATGCGTTATTAGAAGCAGAGCGAATTAAAACAGAAATATTTAATATTGAGCATGATCTTTGGGAATATTAATCTCGTTTATTAATAAATAATAAAAAGCCCTAATTGGGCTTTTTTAATTTGAATATATATTGTTGTAGAAATTATTATTTAAATCTTTTTAATGAATTTTTTAGTTATTCAGTTTATGATAGCTTAATAATAAGAAAATTCTATTTTGAGCATTATAGAGATTAATAATCGCATTTGTAAAATTTAAAATAAAAATGAAATGACAGATGAATTAAATTTAAGTGAACTATTTTCTAATTTTGTAAAATTTATTTCTCGAAATAGTAGATTACTTTTAGTTTTTATTGGAGTTGGTATTATTTGTGTTGTAGGATATCAGAAATTTAAAACTCCTTATTATGAAACAAAAGCAATTTGTATGTCAGGTATTTCTGAATACGAAAGACAAGAACAGATTGAGGATTTAAGCCAAAGAACAGCTATTGATTTGATTAATCATTTGCAAATTAATATTGAAAATGAAGATTATTTAGCTTTATCAATTTCATTAGGTTTAGATATAGAAATTGCTTCAGCTTTAAGAAATATTGAAGCTGAACAATTGTATCAACAAGATATGAATGAGAAGTTTTATGCTCTCAATAAATTTGAAATTGTATTATCTACATTTGACAATACAAGTATTGATCAATTTGAGGAAGGTCTTATTTATTATTTTTCAAATAATTCTTTTATTAAGCAATATCACAATAGTTATTTAGTGTCAAATACTGAAATTATTAATGATATTAATGCTGAGTTGGAAATGTTAGATAAGATAAGACTAGTTGGTGCTGAAAATAGTTTAGATGTTAGTTCTGTAAATATAGTTAGTGGAAAAAGCAGTGTTGTTAGTAATCAAATTATTTTGCTTAGTCAACTAAGAGAAGATATAAAAACTAAGCAGGACTTATTAAAGCCGTTGACTTTTGTGCAAAATTTTGCCAAGGTAAATCAGAAAGAAGATGATATTTTAATCTTAGGATTTTTAGGTGCTATTCTATCTTTTATCTTTGGTTTATTTGTTGCCTTAGTTAAAGAAGTAAAAACTATTTAATATGAAAGTTGGAATCATAGGTTCAGGATATGTTGGATTAGTTGCTGCTGCATGTTTTGCTGAAATGGGGAATGATGTAGTCTGTGTTGATGTTGATCAATCTAAAATTGACAAGTTAAAAAATGGTGTTATTCCAATTTATGAACCTGGATTATCTACTTTAGTAAGAGATAATCTCGCTAAAGGTTCTTTAAAATTTTCTATTGATATTAATGATGCTTTATCTGTTTCAGAAGTAGTTTTTATTGCTGTAGGAACTCCTATGGGTGATGATGGATCGGCTGATTTAAAATATGTACTTCAGGTTGCTCAGTCTATTGGAGAAAATATGCAACATCATTTAGTGATAGTTGATAAATCAACTGTGCCTGTAGGGACAGCTGATAAGGTTAAAGAAAAAATTCAATCTGCATTAGACGTAAGGGATTCATCTTTAAATTTTAATGTTGTGTCTAATCCTGAATTCTTAAAGGAAGGTGCTGCTATTAAAGATTTTATGCACCCTGATAGGGTAGTAGTTGGTGCTGATGACAAATATGCTATGCAGCTTATGCGTAACCTATATGATCCTTTTACTTTTAGTAATGATAGGTTTATAGGTATGGATATTCGTTCAGCAGAGATGACTAAATATGCTGCTAATGCTATGTTAGCTACTAAAATTTCATTTATTAATGAGATAGCAAATATTTGTGAAAGTGTTGGTGCTGATGTGAATCATGTTCGTAACGGTATTGGAAGTGATAAGAGAATTGGTTACCAATTTATTTACCCTGGCTGTGGTTATGGTGGAAGTTGTTTTCCAAAAGATGTTCAGGCTTTAGTTAATATTGCTAATGATCATGGGTATAATCCTGAATTGATATCATCTGTTGAACGAGTAAATAAAGCTCAGAAAAAAGTCTTATTCTCTAAATTAGTTAGTCAATTTGGAGATGATTTGCATGGAAAAAAAATTGCTGTATGGGGTTTGTCTTTTAAGCCTGAGACTGATGACATGAGAGAAGCACCATCAATTAATTTAATTCAATCAATAGTAAAAGCTGGTGGAGAAGTAAGTGCTTATGACCCCAAATCAATGGATGAAGCAAGATTTTATTTAAAAGATATAAAAGTTAACTATTGTAGTGATAAGTATTCAGTTTTAGAAGATGCTGATGCATTAATATTAGTGACTGAATGGAAAGAATTTAGAAGTCCAGATTTTGATCTAATTAAATCCAAAATGAATGGGAATTTATTTATCGATGGTAGAAATCAGTTTAAAAAAGAATTTATTGAAGGTAATGGTTTTAAGTATATTCAGATTGGTGTAAAAGCATAACTTATATGCGTCTAAAGAATTTTTTTGGTTCTCAATTGCTAAAAGATTTTTCAAATCTATTTTTCACTAATATTTTCCAAAAAGTTCTTGGTTTAATAAGAGAATTAGTAATTGCTTTCTTTCTTGGGTCTTCCATTTTATATGCAAACTTTCTGTTATTGAGAGTAGTAGCTGATTTCTTTTCACAAGTAACAGCAGGAAACGCATTAAAGGCTAATTTGCTTCCGAAATTCACAAAGTTTTATGAAAAGAATAATGAGGTTTCATTGACTGAGGTATTTAGGTTCTCAAATAGATCATCTATTTATTTATTTTTTATTAGTCAGTTTATCCAAACGGCAGTTATCTTTTACCTGAACCTAGAGAGTAATTTATTGTTTTTTGGTGTATCTCTTGTGTTAAGTTTTAGTATTTGTTTTAATTTCATAAATACTATATTTCTTACTATTTTTCAAGCAAGAGGTTTGTTTTTTAAATATTCTTCAGCTTCAGTAACTAATTCAGTAGTATTTACTTTTTTAGTTTATCCGTTGATTAGTTTTAGTTCTGTTATTGGTTTAGCATTAAGTCGGCTAGTTGGGATATTCAGCATGTATTTTTCCTTTGTGAGACCATTAAGAAAGGAGAGTTCTGGCTTAGAAATTAGGTTAAATCATTCTGATTTTAATTTATCTACTCTTATTCTTGGTAATTTTGCGAATATTATTATTATTTCCTCCCGTTTTATGGCAGGTGCTGATGGCTCTAATGATATAACATTCTTTATGTATGCTGTTGTTCTGCTTAATTCGTTATTAACAGCTGTTATTGGTAATGTAAGTACTCTTTTGTTAAGAAAAATTACAATCAAAAAGAGTACTATATTAATGATGTATTCTTTATTCATATCTATTTTCGTAGGTTTACTTATGGTTTTAGCTTTGTATTTTTACAGTACTGATATTGTTAAATTTGTCTATTTAAGAGGTGCCTTTAACATTTCTGATGTAGAACAAACTTCCTCCTACTTATATGAGTTAAGTTTTGCTTTCTTATTGTTGTTTCTTTCAACAATATTGTTTCAACCTTTTCTTAGTTTGTCAATAGAAAAAACAAAAAATATTAGATTAGGAATGGTAATCTTTTTCTTGTTGAGTATAGTTTTTGCTATAGTATTTTCAAATTTTAATTTATATACTTCAAAAGAAGGTTCATTTCTGTTGATGTATATATCTTCAGCAGTATCTGTAATTCTTTCAATTTATTCGTATTTTAAATATATTCAATATGAAAGGTAACGCATTTTTTTCTTGGGCATTTATGTTTTCAGCTTGCGCTCTTTTAGCTATAGGCAGAGTTTATGATGATAGATTAGTAATTGCGGGTATTAATTTAGTAGTAATTGTTAGTGTTGTGTATTTAATATCAGTATTAATATTGTTTTCCTCTATCAAAAAGACAGTATTTTCAAAATCTAAAATTTTACTTTATTCTTTCTATTTATTAGTTTTGATTACTGGTCCTATGTTGTGGCTTATTTTTGATATTACGGAATTTGGGTTTGAAAAGTTCATCAACTTTTGGCTTATTATTGTACCAGTTTCAATTATTATAATTGAAAAATACAATAGAGTTGATGTGCTAAAGACATTTTATATTCTTTTAGGAGTAAGTTGTTTTTTAGCTCTACTTTCATCAGTTGGATTGTCAATATCTGCTAGGGATGATGGTCGTATGGCTGCACTTGGGGGTGGTCCTATTGTTTTTGCAAGGTGGATGGGATTTGGTATCTTGTCTCTTTTGTTTTTGCCAATTAGGATTAAAGGATTTTATAAGTATCTTGTTATAGTCTTATTTTTCATTTTGGCCTTAGCTAGTGGAAGTAGAGGGCCGATATTAGCTTTGTTTCTTACAGGTTTTATTTTTGTAATTTTAAACTTTAACAAAGTAATTGTTAAAATAGGTTTTGTATTTTTATTATTATTTTCTTTACTATTATTTCCGGGAGTTGGAAATAAAATATCAAAGGTTGTGGGGTTTGAGAGAGTATTTATGAATGTTTCAAAGAAAGGAGGTAGCAAGCAATCAACAAGTACAAGAACAAATTTAGCCATTGGATCATTTATTCTCTTACAAAATTATCCTTTAGGAGTTGGGGCGGGTAATTGGCAAGCTTTATCCAATGAAATTAGACCAACCCATATGATGCCCTTAGAATACCCTCATAATTTATTATTAGAAGTTGCTTGTGAATATGGTATTCAAACTTTATTATTATTATTATTATTATTGCTTTTTGTATTGAATTTGAGTTATAAAAAAATGATAAAATTTCAAAATGATAAAACTTCATTATATCCTCTGTTATTTTATTTATTGTTATTCTTTTTTCTTAATTCTCTAGTTAGTGGAATGTTAAATGATTCCAGGTTACTTTTTGTAATTATATCTTTTATTATTATTCCTAAACCTTTAATTTATTCTGAGAATGAATAATATCGCACTTCTAATATCAACTTTTGATTCTTCTGAGGATCTTTGGTTTCCTCTAGAAAAGACGTATGATAAATTTTGGTCAGATATTAATGTTCCTATTTATCTAGCAACTAATCATAAAGAATTTAGTGGTGAACTTTTCACTGCTTTAAAAATTGGTGATGAATTGTCATGGTCTGATAATTTAATTAAAAGCTTAAATAAAATAGATGAGAAATATATATTTTTAACTTTTGATGATCTCTTTCTTACTGCTAAAGTAGATAATACTAAAATTGAAGAATTAATGTTTCATGCTATTGAGAACGATTTTAATTATTTGCAGTTCTATAGATCGATTTCATTAGGAAAAAGAATTAGGAAAGACTTATTCAAGAAGAATAGTGCTACTAAATATAGAAATTCTACTGTTTGGTCTTTTTGGAAGAAAGAAGTTCTACTTGATTTGCTTGAAAAAAATGAAAATGCTTGGGAATTTGAAAAGGTAGGGAATTTAAGGTCTCAGAAATATAATAATTTCTATTCCACTAGAAAAAATATTATTCCATTTGTTAATGGAGTAATTAAGGGAAAATGGGAAGGATTAGCAAAAAAAAGAATTAAAAATTTTGGAATTCAAATTGATGAAAAAAGAAGTAGTTTAACTTTTATACAAATGCTTTATTATCATTTTAAAAATACTCAATTTGATATTTTGACGTACCTTATTCATAAAATATATTAGGATGCTTAAATGGAGAAAGTATAATGGAGCTTTAATACCTAAACATCCACCTCATGTTGAGGTGTCTATAGATGCTACTGAAGTGTTAAGAAATATTGATAAGGAAGGAGCTTTTTTTGCAAGGTGGACAACTAATTTTGATTGTCGTGAAGAAACTGAATTTTGGTATGTTATTTGTGATGAAGTTTTGGATATCGCCTCTTATAGTAAAAATACAAGAAATCAAATTAGAAGAGGGCTTAAGAAGTGTGAAGTACGAATGATTGATAGATGTGAGGTGAAAGAGTTTGGTTTTGAGTGTTATAAGGCTGCTTTTTTACGATACAACACTCACCTTGTGCCAAATACTTTGCCTCAATTTAAAGATGAGTTAGATTCTTTAGATAGTACTTGGGAGTTCTGGGGAATTTATAATGAAGGGAAAATGATTGGGTTTTGCCAAAATAAAGTGATTAATGATTACTGTGACTATTCAACTATTAAATTTCATCCAGAATATTTAAAGTTGTATCCTAGTTATGCTCTTTTTTATACTATGAACCAGTATTATTTAAAAGAGAAGAATTTCAAATATGTTAATGATGGGGCAAGAAGTATCTCTCATGAAACCAATATTCAATCTTTTCTGATTCAGAAGTTTAAATTTAGAAAAGCATATTGCAAGCTTAATATTGTTTACAATAAGCCTGTGGGTTTTCTTGTTAGAGTTATCTATCCTTTTAGGGTAATATTAAAGTCGCTTAATTTTGGGCTATTTATAAAACTAAATATTTTAGTTAGTCAAGAAAAAATAAGAAGGAGTTATGACTAAGCAATCTAAACCAGTTTTTCTATTTTATAAATATGAAAAATCAGTATTAATTGAGATTGATGCAAGATTTAAGTATAATTTTTTTAAGCCATCTTTGTTTAATTTAAAACTACATGAAGGATCTTTAATAATATATATATTTTGGTATATATTTACTTTTGGGAGGTATAAAATATTTTATATTTTTGAAAATCAAAAAATGGTTCATTTTTCAAATGTCTTACCAAAAATATTTAAGTATTCTTTTATGAGAAAAGAAGATATTCAAATTGCTAACTGCTATACGGATCCTTTATTTAGAGGTAATCAATTGTATCCTTTTGCTTTATCTATTATTGCTGAAGAGTATGCTGATAATACCGTTTGGGTTGGATCAAGAAGTGATAATAGTGCAAGTTTGAGTGGTATCAAAAAAGCTGGATATATTTTAATTTCAAAAGTATATAAGAGTATGTTTCTTGGTATTTACAGATTAAGTAAAGATGAATAATTTAGTTTCCATAATAACGCCTTTTTATAATTCTTCAAAGTTCATTGAGGAGTGTGTGAATTCTATTTTATTACAATCCTATTCTAACTGGGAATTATTAATAGTTGATGATTGTTCAGATGATAATTCTAAAGAATTACTTCTTAATCTTGAAAAAAAAGATGAGAGGATTAGAGTAACATTCTTGGGTGATAATATTGGAGCTGCAAAGGCTAGAAATATTGCCATAAGAAACGCTAAGGGTCGATATATTGCCTTTTTAGACTCTGATGATATTTGGAGGGGGGATAAGTTGGAAAAGCAAATCAAGTTTATGGAGAAGGAAGATGTTGCATTTTCTTTTACTTCATATACCCCAATGTCAGAAGATGGATCAGTCTCTTTCGCTGAGATTAAAGCTCCAAATAAGATTGATTATTTTGGTTATTTGAAAAATACAATTATTGGTTGTTTGACAGTTGTCATTGATAAAGAAAAGGTAGGGGAATTTGAAATGCCAATTATAAAATCTTCCCATGATATGGCTTTATGGTTGTTGATAATGAAAAGAGGATTTGATGCTTACGGATTAAATGAGAGTTTGGCAAAGTACAGGATTGTTTCAACTTCTAATACTGCTAATAAATGGCGTGCAGCAAAGGATGTTTGGAAGGTCTATCGACAGTTTGAAAAGCTATCTTTTTTTTATAGTATTTGGTGCTTTTTAAATTATGCTTTTAATGCAATTATAAGACGAATCTAATGAAAAGGCTATTTGACTTTATTACATCATTAATTGGACTAATAGTTTTAGTTCCTATTTTTATTATTGTATCCCTTTTGGTTAAGATATCTTCTGTTGGCCCAGTTTTTTTTGTGCAAAAACGAATAGGGAAAAATGGTAAGATATTTCAAATGATAAAGTTTAGATCTATGTACGTAATTCAAAACTCTACTAGTAATATCTCTGTTAAAGGTGATGTCAGAATTACAAAGATTGGTGCTTTTTTAAGAAAGTTAAAATTGGATGAACTTCCTGAGTTATGGAATGTATTAATAGGTGATATGAGTTTTGTTGGGCCTAGGCCTGATGTTTGCGGTTATGCAGATAATTTAAAAGGAGAAGATAGAAAAATACTTGAGTTACGACCTGGTATTACTTGTGTTGCTAGTTTGAAATATTATGATGAAGAGGATGTTTTAGCAACACAGGATAAACCACTTAAATTTAATGATGAAGTAATTTATCCTGATAAAGTAAGATTAAATCTTGATTATTACCATAATAATAACCTTTGGATTGACATAAAAATTATATTTGCCACTATATTTAGAGTGAATTATTGATTTGATTGAAAAGAAAAAAATATGGTTATCCTCTCCTCATATGGGGGGTGATGAGCTGAAGCATGTGCAAAACGCTTTTGAAGCAAATTGGATTGCTCCAGCAGGTCCTCACATTTCTAGTTTTGAAAAAGAACTGTCTACTCTTTCTAATGGTTTTGAGGTGGCTGCACTTAGTAGTGGTACGGCTTCCTTGCATTTAGCATTAATTTTATTAGGCGTAAAAAAAGGAGATAGAGTATTATGCTCCTCATTTACTTTTTCAGCTTCAGCAAATCCGATTGCATATGTAGGAGCAAGTCCTGTCTTTATTGATAGTGATATTGATAGTTGGAATATGTGTCCAGTTTTATTGGAAAAAGCAATTGAGGATTGTATTTTGGAAAGTGAAAAACCAAAGGCAATTATGTTAGTTCATCTTTATGGGATGCCTGCTAAAATGAATGAAATAATGCAAATTGCTACTAAGTATGATATTCCTGTGATTGAGGATGCTGCTGAGGCTCTTGGATCGACTTACAAAAATAAACCTTTAGGAACATTTGGGGCATTTGGCGTCTATTCATTTAATGGTAATAAGATTATCACAACTTCTGGGGGTGGGGCTTTATTTTGTAAGGATAAGGCTTTGGTTGAAAAAGCAAAATTCTTAGCTACTCAAGCTCGTGATGACAAACCTCATTATGAACATTCTGAAATAGGCTATAATTATAGAATGAGTAATATTTGTGCAGCAATAGGTCTTGGGCAATTAGAAGTTTTAGAAGAAAGAATACATCAAAAGAGAGCAATTAAATTATTTTATAAGGAGCAATTATCTGCTATTAAAGAAATTAGTTTTTTAGATGAAAATGAGGATAGTTATTCTAATTTTTGGCTGACTACTATTCTTTTGTCAGAAAATTCAACAATAGATAGAGAGCAATTGCGTTTACATCTGGAAAAAGAGAATATTGAAAGCAGACCACTTTGGAAACCAATGCATTTACAGCCTGTTTTTAAAGAATGTAAATCTTATTTGAATGGTGTTTCGGAAGATTTATTTAATAGAGGATTGTGTTTGCCATCAGATACTAATATGTCAATTGAAGATTTGAAAAGAGTTGTGAGTAAGATAATGGAATTATATGAAGCTTAGATTACAAAATCTAGAGAGGATTTACAAACAATTTATTATGATGTTTGTAGATGTTATTACTTTGCTATTTACATTATGGTTAGCCTTTATTTTAAGAATTGGTGAGCCATGGCCGGTGGGTTATTTTTATGAATCATGGTGGATATTTTTACTCATTCCCATAATCATGATTCCATTATTTGTTAGGCTAGGTCTTTACAGGTCGGTATTACAATATATTGGTATAAAAGTAATCACTACCACTTTTCAAGCGACTACAATATCCTTGTTTATAGTCGGATTTTTCATATGGTTTTTTAGACTGTCAGAAAAAGCTGAACTATCACTTCCAATGTCTGTGTTACCCATTTTCTGGTTTATTATAAATATTTTTGTGATCAGCTCCAGGTTTTTATTTAAAGGTTATTTATATTCATGGAATAGCTTTGTAAATGATAGAAAGCAAACAATAATTTATGGTGCTGGTAGTGCTGGTGTACAAATATTAGAGAATTTAAAGAAAAGTACTGTTTACGTCCCAATTGCATTTATTGATGATGATAAATCAAGGCAAGGCACTATTTTAAATTCTTTGGAGGTTTTCCCCTTTGATAAAATCGAAGAATTAATTAAAATTAAAGAGGCCAAGGTTTTGTTATTTGCAATGCCTTCAGCAACACATAAGCAAAGGACACAAATACTTAAGAAGCTTACGAAATTCCCTATTGAAGTTAAAGTATTACCTTCAATAGATAATATAGTCGATGGTGTAGTCTCGATTGATAGCATTAAACATGTTGGGGTTGCTGATATTTTAGGCAGAAGTCCAGTTGCACCTAAACAAAAGTTACTTGAAAGAAATATAAAAGTAAAAAATATTTTAATTACAGGTGCTGGTGGAAGTATCGGTTCTGAATTATCAAGGCAAATTATTAATCTTTCGCCTAAAAAGATTATATTACTTGATAATTCTGAATTTAATTTATATACAATTCATCAGGAATTATCATCAATGTTAAGAAATGTTGAAGTTATACCATCTTTATGCACTGTAACTAATTATCATCAGCTTAAGAAAATAATTAGCGAACATAATATTAATACAATTTTTCATGCTGCGGCTTACAAGCATGTTCCTATGGTTGAGATGAATATTATTTCAGGAGTGTATAATAATATTATTGGGACTTATAATGTGGCTAGAGTTGCTGATGAATTAAAGGTAGATAGTATGGTGCTGGTTTCTACTGATAAGGCTGTTCGCCCTACTAATGTAATGGGGGCTTCAAAGCG
>ENA-OSJC01003742-OSJC01003742.1-marine-metagenome-genome-assembly--contig:-NODE-3742-length-10732-cov-3.990709_pt1 | contig 10732 bp, 10 predicted proteins | sample MGYA00237885_ERZ534234 | MGnify/ENA primary metagenome ERZ534234 (study PRJEB26413, sample SAMN06343907) | marine metagenome | isolation source: coastal waters | place: Atlantic Ocean: West Antarctic... | reverse complement strand
TTTTAATAAACTGCATATTTTATACTAATGACAAAAAAAAAATTTACCTATAAAAAAAGTGGTGTAAACATAAATGCTGCTGACAATTTTGTTAAATTTATATCTTCCATATCATCAAATAATAAAGGCAAAAAAAAGTTTAATAACATTGGTGGTTTTGGCTCAATTTCTAGTATTCCAAAAAATTTAAAAAAACCTAAAATTGTAGCTTGTACAGATGGTGTTGGTACAAAGGTTGAGATAGCAAATATACTTAATAAGTATGATACTATCGGCATAGACTTGGTTGCTATGAGCGTGAACGACCTAATTGTTCAGGGAGCAAGACCATTGTTATTTCTTGATTATATTTCAATTAATAAAATAGATTTAAAAAAACTTAAATCAATTCTTAAAGGAATTATAAAAGGCTGCAGAATCTCTAATTGTGAATTAGTTGGTGGAGAAACTGCAGAAATGCCTGGTACTTACGAAAAAGGTAAATTTGATATTGCTGGCTTTGCTGTGGGTTTGGTAGATGAAAAAAAAATTCTTTCAAAAAAAAATATTAAAAAAAATGATTTAGTACTAGCTTTACCCTCTAGTGGTGTTCATTCAAATGGTTATTCCTTAGTACGATATGTTTTAAAAAAAGAAAAAATTAATATAAAAAATAACTTATTTTTAAAAAAAGAATTACTAAGGCCAACAAAAATTTATGTACAAGAAGTTTTGAACCTGATTGATAATAATCTTTTAAATGGATGTGCAAATATAACTGGTGGTGGCCTAGCAGATAATATTAAGAGAGTTATTCCAGATGGATTAGTTGCTGATATAGATTTAAAAAAAGTTAAAACTAAAAAAATTTTTAAATGGTTAAAGAAACAAAATATTGAAGATAAAGAAATGTTAAAAACATTTAATTGTGGAGTTGGTTTTTGTTTAATAATTAAACCAAAAAATTTAAACAAAGTTGTAAATTTTTTTACAAAAGGATTTAAACCTTATGTTATTGGAACAATTACAACAGGGAGAAATAAAGTTAAGCTTAATGGAAAAATTGACTGGTCTTAAAAAAAAAACTGCTGTTTTTATTTCAGGTACAGGAAGTAATTTAAAAAATATAATAAAGTTTTCTAAAATAAAAAAATCACCTATCTCAATAGATCTAATAGTTTCAAATACCTATCAGGCTAAAGGTCTAAAATATGCAAATCAATTTAAAATTAAAAAAAAAGTATTTAATTTTAAAGATGCTGAAAAAAATATATTAACATTGCTTAAAAAAGAAAAAATAAAATTTATTTGTTTGGCAGGTTTTATGAAAATTCTATCTAAACAATTTATAAAAAATTTTGATGGAAGGATAATAAATATTCATCCTTCTTTACTTCCCAAATATAAAGGCCTTAATACGCACAGTAGGGCTATTAAAAGTAAAGATAAATTTGCTGGCTGTTCTGTACACTATGTATCAGCGAAGTTAGATTCTGGAAAAGTAATATTACAAAAAAAAATTAAGATAGCAGCTAATGACAGCCCTACATCATTGGCAAAAAAAGTTTTGAAGCAGGAACACAAATTATACCCTGCTGCTATTATGAAAATTTTTGTTTAGTCTTTAAAAAAGAAATCAATTTCTATTTTAGCATTTTCAACACTATCTGACCCATGCACAGAGTTTTTATCAATAGAAATACCATATTTTTTTCTTATAGTTCCTTCAGCCGCTTCTTCTGGTTTGGTGGCACCCATTAACTCTCTATTTCCTAATACTGCATTTTCTTTTTCAAGTACCATTACAACTATTGGTCCTGATGATAAATATGTGCACAAATCATTATAAAATGGTTTTGTTTCGTGTACTTTATAAAACTGTTCTGCTTCTGATTTGGCTATTTGAATCTTCTTATCCTTTACTATATTAAAACCACTATTCTTAAACATCTCTTTAATTTCATTATCTAAATTTCTCTCTACTGCATCTGGCTTGATAATTGATAGTGTTTGCTCTTTATTACTCATAATATTCCTCTATTAGTTGATTTAATAATCTTACTCCATAACCAGTCGCACCACCGGAATTTAAAGCTCCACCATATTTTGAAAAGGCCATACCAGCTATATCTAGGTGTGCCCAAGGTGTCTTATTTAAAATAAATCTTTGTAAAAATTGTGCAGCAGTTGTTGATCCTGCTCCACCAACATAATTTATATTTTGCATATCAGCATTTTTTGATTCTATAAGTTTATCAAAGTTTTTATGTAGAGGCATTCTCCATAATTTCTCATCAACTTTTTCACCTATATCCAATAATTGTTTTGATAATTTGTCATCATTTGAAAACAGCCCAGCATATTCAGAACCTAGTGAAACTATTATGGCTCCTGTTAACGTTGCTAAATCAACCATAAATTTAGGTTTAAATTTTTTTTCAGTAAAAGTTAGGGCATCTGCTAAAACTAATCTACCTTCTGCATCTGTGTTTAATATTTCTATTGTTTTACCACTGTATGATTTAACAATATCTCCAGGTCTTTGAGCATTGCCACCAGGCATATTTTCAACAAGCCCCACAACACCAACGGCATTTATTTTTGCTTTTCTTATTGCTAAATTTTTCATTAAACCAACTACTGTAGCTGAACCAGCCATGTCATAAGTCATGTCTTCCATAAATTTTGCTGGTTTTAATGAAATGCCACCTGTATCAAAACAAACTCCCTTACCAACAAATGCCAAAGGTTTAGAATTATTTTTTAATCCATTCCATTCCATTGTTACAAGATAAGTGCCTCTAATGCTACCCTGTCCAACACCTAGTAATGCATTCATACCTAATTTTTTTAAATTTCTCTCGTCATAAATATTTATTTTCAAACCATATTTTTTTAGAGATCTTAATCTTTTTGCATATTCATCTGGATGTAAAATATTTCCCGGTTCTGACACAAGGTCTCTTGCAAAAAAAGTTCCTTCCTCCAAAGCTTTAAATCTTAATTGGTTTTGAGTGGATGTTTTATTCTTGTTTCCAATAACATTTATAGAAATAAGTCTTTTATCTTTTTTCGATTTATAGATATTAAATTCATAAGATTTTAGTTTTAATCCATGCAAGAAATATCCTACAAAATTTTGTATTTTACTATTTATTGTGTTTGAGTTTACTAAATAATCATTTTTCTTATCAAAATTTATATAGCTATGAAATTTAGCTCCTAAGCTTTCTATATCAGAGGTTTTTAAATCCTTTTTAATAGATACTAAAAATATTGTTTTTTTTGAATTAATTTCAAAGAAAAGTAAGTCTTTTTTTAAATCACTAGTTTTTAATAAGTCAGATATATAAGAAAGCTCTTCCTTTGAAATGTATTTTTTTAAACTACTAATATTGAAATTTTCATCAGTAAATAGAACAAAATTAACTGAAGATTTATTGTTTGCTTTATTTGAATAATTAATTTTAATAGACATAAATTTTAAATACAAACTGTAGGTTAGAGTGGTATATATGAATAATATTATCATATTTCAATGAAAAAAATCATATTTAGAAAACTAACCAAAGATTGCTGGAATTTTTTCTTGTTAACCATTTGTACAATCAGCCTAATTATTTGGGTTTTACAAGCAGTTAATTATTTAGATTTTGTTATTGAGGACGGTCATGGTTTTTTTGTTTACTTTAAATACACATTACTCAATTTACCTAAAATTATGAGTAAACTTTTTCCCTTTGCTGTATTTTTTTCTTTTGCTTATATCTTAACAATGTACGAAAATAAAAATGAATTAATAATATTTTGGAATCATGGGATAAATAAGATTAAATTTATAAATTTTTTTATCAAATTATCATTTGTTTTTGTAATATTAAATCTATTATTTACTACTTTATTAGTTCCAACATCTCAGGATAAAGCTAGATCTTTTATAAGGTCCTCTGATTTGAATTTTTTTGAAAGTATGTTGAAGCCTAAAAAATTTGTTGATGCTATAAAAAATCTAACAATATATTTTGAAAAAAAAAATAATTTAGGTCAATTAGAAAATATATATCTAAAAGATAATTCTGATAAAAAAAATTTTCAAATTACTTTTGCAAAGAAAGGTGAGTTTATACAGCGTGGAGGAAAAAGAATATTAGTTTTGTACAATGGTACACAACTAAACAATAAAAATGGAAAACTGTCACAATTTAATTTTACTAAAACTGACTATAATATTTCTAAATTTAATTCGAAAACAATTGCTGTTACAAAGACTCAGGAAAATTCAACAATAAAACTGATAAAATGCATCTTAATCTTAGACAAAAATAAAAATATTAAAAAAAGTATTAATAGAATATTTATCTTTCAAAACTGTAGATTGGCTAATTTAAAAAATATTTATCAAGAATTGTATAAAAGAATTATAACACCATTTTACAATATTTTACTAGTAATGATGGCACTACTACTAATAATGAAATCTAAGGATGATAATAATTTTAAATTTTATCAACTAAAAATTTATATTCTTGGCTTTATAGCTATTATATTTTTAGAAACCTCTATAAAATTTATATCACCAATCCTTTTAAAAAATTTATTTATTTGTTTTTTACCCTTTTTTCTTTTTTTACTTTTATATGTTTATTTTTTAAATAATTTGAAATATCAAAAATAATGAAAACATACATTATATTTTTATTAAAACTTTTTATAACGTCATTTATTAAAATTTTTTCTATTTTTTTTTTAGTAATCTTAATAACAAATATAATAGAACAAATTGAATTTTTTAAAGAAGTAAATTTTCATTTTACTTATATAATTTTCTTATCATTTTTAAATACACCTTCTATTATTTTTGAAATACTTCCATTTATTTTTTTAATAGCAACACAAATTTTTTTTATAAAGCTGATTGATAATAATGAGCTAGAAATTTTAAAATATTCAGGTGTAAATAATAATAAAATAATTAGTATAATTGCTATTTTTTCATTCATCCTATCAACCTTCCTGATGATATTTTTTTATAATTTTTCATCAATCATGAAAAATACTTACTTGGAAATAAAAAATAAACATACCAAAGATGACAAATATCTAGCAGTAATTACTGAAAATGGTCTATGGATTAAAGATAAAATTGATAACAAAATAAACATTATTAATGCATCAAATGTTAATGATAAATTCTTAATAGATGTAGTTATTACTCAGTTTGATGAGGACTTTAACCTTATTAAAACCATTCAAAGTCCTAAAATTAATATTACTTCATTTAAATGGCAATTATTTGATGTAACTATTTCAAAAAATAACAACATTAACAAGTTTTCAGAACAACAATTATTGTCAAATTTTGATTTAAAAAAAATAAACAGTTTGTTTTCAAACCTTTCTTCTTTAACAATTCCTTCATTAATTAAGTTGAGAAAAAACTACCAATCTCTAAATTATTCATTAATTGAAATTGATTCTCATTTATTTAAGATTATTACTTATCCTGTTTATTTAACTTTAATCACACTATTATCTTCAGTAATCATGTTTAATATCGGTTATCAAAAAGGTACATTACATAAGATTATATTTGGTATTCTTTTTTCTGTAGTAATCTATTACATTAATTATTTTTTCAACGTATTGGGAACTACTGAAAAAATCCCATTAATTGTATCAATTTCTCTTCCTTTAATTTTATTAGCAATAATTAACATGATTTCTATAATAAGATTAAATGAAAAATAATTTTATTAATATAATTATCTTCTTTATTACTTTTTTAAGTTTATTAACGCACACTCATGCTGATGAATTTATTTTTAATGTGACTGAAATGCAGGTTTCTGAAAAGGGTAATTTAGTTAAAGGTATTGGTGGTGGCACAGTCACAACTAAAAATAATATTGTAATAACAGCAGATAATTTTGAATATAACAAGTTAACAACACTACTTAAGGCAGTTGGTAATGCAAAATTAGTTGATCGAAATCAAAATATTACAATAGAAGCCCCCGAAGTTTATTATTTAAAGAACAAAGAAGAAATTTATACTTTAGGAAAAAGTAAGGCTAATGAAGGACTATATATTGAAATAAATGCAGATGACTATTTTAGATATAATAAACTAACATCAATTTTAGAGGCCAAAGGTAATACTGTCATCACTGATATAGAAAAGGATGTGATTATTGAGTCTAATCAAATTTTTTATGAAAAGATTAAAAATAAGTTTTTTACTATCGGTAAAACAAGAGCTTACGTTGAAAAAAAATATACAATTAACACAAGTAATTTAGTTTTTTTAAAAGGTAAAATGCTTATTTCTTCAATAAAAAAAACTATCTTAAACGATGATTTAAGTAACTTTTACAAACTAGAAGAATTTGAATACCAGGTTGATAAAGAAATTTTAAAAGGTAAAGGAGTAGAAGTTACAACAGCTAGCAATACAAAAGAAAGTGATAAGTATTTTTTTGAAACAGGCTTTTTTGACTTCAAGAAAAACAAATTCTTAGCCCAAGATATTGAAGTTATATTTCATAAAGAGATGTATGATGAGATTGAAAATGACCCCAGACTTAAAGGTGTTACTGGAACTGGAAATAAATTTTATACTTATTTAAATAATGCTGTTTTTACAACATGTAAAAAAACTGATAAATGTCCACCTTGGGTAATGGCATCTAAAAAAGTTATGCATGACAAAATAAAAAAGCAAATCATCTATAAAGATGCTTTTTTAAAGATTTATGATATTCCGGTTGTCTACTTTCCAAAATTTTTCCATCCAGACCCCACAGTAAAACGACAATCTGGCCTTTTAGCGCCCAGCTATTCTAATTCTAGTACTTTAGGAAGTTATTTCTCTATACCTTACTTTCATGTTCTTTCTGATACTAAGGATATAACTCTGAAACCAAGAATATATGATAGTGACAGATATGTATTACAAGGTGAATATAAACAAAAAACAAAAAAAACACTCTCAATTGCAGATTTTAGTTTTACAAAAGGTCATAACTCAAGTCAGTTAGATCAAGGTGATAATAGAACTCACTTATTCACAAAAACAATAATGAATCTTGATTTTGATAAATTTTTAAGGAGTGAACTTGAAATTCAATATCAAAAGGTATCAAATGACACATACTTAAAAATCTTTAATTTTGAATCACCCTTGTTCAAGAGTAATATTGGTACTCTAGAATCTTCAATAAATTTAGACCTTGAAAGTTCAAACTACAATTTTGATTTGTCAATTAAACGATATGAAACTCTGAGTGGTCTTAATAGTGATAGATATCAATATGTTCTACCCTCTTATTATTTTTCTAAAGAACTATTTAAAGAAAATTTATCTGGTAATTTTAACTTTAACTCATACGGTAATAACACCTTAAGTAAAACGAATATCCATTCTACATCATTATCTAATGATCTTAATTACCGATCTTATGATGATTATTTTGATAATGGTATTAAAGATAATTTTGAAATTTTTATAAGAAACCTCAATACGGTAGGAAAAAATAATATAAAATATAAGACAAGTCCTCAGTCGGAATTAATTTCATCCTACATGTACAGTATGTCTCTACCTCTTATAAAAAATTCATCTAAATACAAAGATTATTTAGAACCAAAATTTTCTATTAAATTTAGCCCTCATGATATGAAAAACCATCAAAATGTAAGTAGAGGTCTAAATATAGATAATATTTATAATATTGACAGATTAAGTTTAGGTGATTCTTTTGAAGGTGGAGAGTCTCTCACATTTGGTATTAATTATAAAAAAGATAAATTTATTTATAGAAAAAATATTAAAGAAGTTGAAGATTATTTAGATTTTAAAATTGCTACAGTCATAAGAAATAGTGATGAAAAAAATATTCCCACAAGTAGTACAATAGGTAAAAAAAATTCTAATATTTTTGGTGGATTTAAGTACACCTTACTTAACGAAAAAGCAGCTATAGACTCACCTGAGTCTGAATATTTTTCTTTAAACTATAAATTTTCAACTAAAAAAGATTTAAGTATATTTGAATATAATTCACTTGATGCAAAGATTAATTTTAATAATCTCTCAACTCAATTCTTATTTGAAGAACGTCAAGGAGTTGTGGGCGCTTCAAATGTGCTCGAAAATAAAACAAAGTATACATTTGATAAAAATAATTCCTTAGAGTTTCAAACTAGACGTAATAAAGAAATTAACTTAACTGAATACTATAATTTAATATACGAATATAAAAATGACTGCTTAACTGCTGGAATACGATATAAAAAAAAATACTACAGAGATAACGATATAGTTCCAACAGAAGAATTATTTTTTTCAATTACCATAATTCCATTTGCAACGTTTTCTCCAGATGAATTAGCCTTAAATAAAGATAGAGTAGATTAATGAAAAATTTTTTATATATAGTAATTTTAATTTTAAGTATTTCACCCAGTAAATCAATAGAGACAAGAATAGTTCATAAAATACAAAATGAAATTATCACAAATATTGATATAAAAAATGAGTTTAGATATCTAATAGCACTAAATAATAGTTTAAAAGAATTAGATAAAGATAAGATATTAAATATTTCAAATGAATCAATTATTAGAGAAAAAATAAAAAAAATTGAAATTTCAAAATATTTCAAAAAAATAATGATAAGTGAAAATCATTCTAATATTCTACTAAAAAATATTTATTCTAGATTGGGATTAAAATCATTAGACGAATTTGAATTCTATTTAAAAGATTACGAATTGAGCATAGCAGATGTTAAAAAAAAAATAACTATTAATGCATTGTGGAATGAGCTAATTGTAAAAAAATATAAAAATCAAATAGTTATAGATGAAGCAAAAATCAAAAAAAAAATTATTAAAAATGAACAAGCAGAATCAAAAGAATATCAACTATTAGAAATTATTTTTGATGTAGAAAATAAAGAGCAGATTAAAACAAAATATAAAGAAATAATTAAAAGTGTAGAAAAAATTGGTTTTAAAAATAGCGCTTCCATATATAGCTTTTCTGAATCAGCTAAAATTGGTGGCGATATTGGCTGGATAAGTGAAAATTCACTAAGTATTAATATTAAGAAAAATATTAATAATTTAAAAATAGGAGAAATTACAAATCCTATAATTTTATCAAATGGAATATTGATATTAAAAATTGTAAATACTAAAAATATAGAAATTATGATTGATTATGAAACTAAATTAAAAGAAACGATAAATTATGAACGAAATAGACAATTAAATCAATATTCAAAAATTTATTTTAACAAAGTCAAAAAAAATCTAGAAATTGATGGATAAGAAACCTATTATTATTGTAGCTGGTGAACCTAATAGCATTTTTTTAGAAATTTTTTTTAAAAGTATTGAAGCTCACAAATATAGAAATCCAATAATTATTATTGTTTCAAAAAAATTATTTGATGACCAAATGAAAAAATTAGGGTTTTTTTTTAAAATTAACCTTATAGAAAAAAATTTTGATAAGTTTAAAGATCTAAATAATAAAAAAATTAACTTAATTGATGTAAAGTATAAATTTAAAAACTGCTTTGAAAAAATTTCAGAAAAATCTAATTCCTATATAAAAGAAACTTTCGATATTGCATTAATGATTATCAAACAATATAAAGATTTTAATTTTATTAATGGGCCAATCTCTAAAAAATATTTTTTGAAGGGAAAAACTTTGGGCATTACTGAATATTTAGCAAAAAAAAATAAAAGAATTAATAATTTTGCTATGCTGATTTTCAACAAACAATTATCTGTTAGCCCAATAACAACCCACCTTGCTTTGAAGGATGTTCATAAACATATAACGAAGCAAAAAATATATACTCATGTTAAACTTATTACTGAATTTTATAAAAAATATTTTAATAAGATACCAAAAATTGCTATTACAGGTCTGAATCCTCATTGTGAAAGCAACTTTAAAGATTGTGAGGAAGATAGAATAATTACACCTGCTATTAAAAATCTAAGAACTAAAAAATTTCTAGTTAAAGGTCCTTTCCCAGCAGATACTATTTTTATGAAAGAAAATTTGAAAAATTTTGATGTAGTTATTGGAATGTATCATGACCAAGTTCTCACTCCTATGAAAACTTTATTTGGCTTTGATGCAATAAATATTACATTAGGTTTACCTTTTATTCGTATATCTCCCGATCACGGCCCAAATTCTCCTATGGTAGGCAAAAATCTATCTGACCCTAAAAGCTTAATAAAAGCTTTAAAATTTTTAGATAAATAAATGTTTGTTAAACCAAAAAAAAGTCTAGGTCAAAATTTTCTTATTGATCATAATGTTCTTGAACAGATTGTTGATACTGTTGAAATTACAAATAAAGAAGTTTTAGAAATAGGACCTGGTAGTGGAAATTTAACAAAATTTATTTTAGAAAAGAACCCAAAAAAATTTTATGCAGTTGAAAAAGATGATAAGTTAGTTTTATTATTGAATGATAAATTTTCTGATGAAATTACTATTATTAATGAAGATATTTTAAAGGTATCTGAGAATAAAATTTCTAATGAAAAGCTCACTGTATTTGGAAACTTACCCTATAATATTTCTACTGAAATTCTTTCAAAATGGATAATTAACATAGATAATTACTTTTGGTTTGAAAAATTAGTATGAATGTTTCAAAAAGAAGTAGCTGAAAGAATTATTGCAGAATCTAATACGTCAAAATATGGACGATTATCTATT
>ENA-OSJC01003737-OSJC01003737.1-marine-metagenome-genome-assembly--contig:-NODE-3737-length-10737-cov-6.681520_pt1 | contig 10737 bp, 10 predicted proteins | sample MGYA00237885_ERZ534234 | MGnify/ENA primary metagenome ERZ534234 (study PRJEB26413, sample SAMN06343907) | marine metagenome | isolation source: coastal waters | place: Atlantic Ocean: West Antarctic... | reverse complement strand
CGCTCTTCCGATCTATATTCTAAAAAAGTATTTAATTAATTATTTCTATAACTATATAGTTAAGTTAACGTTTGAATTTCGTATTAATACTTTTTAATTTTTAATTTTTTTAAAATTGTAGTCCAAAAATATGAAGTTAGTAGAACCTTAATTGATTTAAATAAAAGGAATTTTGTTACTATTCTGTATCGCCATTTATAAATATTTAAAAAAAATGAGCCTTGCTGCCTAATCCAAGTCAAATAATATAAATATTTAGATAGAAACACAGGTGTTGATGATGGATCTATTCCTTTAGAAAACATATAATTAAGCAATTTCTTTCTATCCAAAATATTTTCATGCCTACTAGAATTTCCAGAGTGGATCCTGTAATACATCAAAGCATCTGGGACCACCCCAATTGAACCAAGGTTAAGTAAATTGGAAAGATTATTGACATCTCCATAATACAAAGTACTTGCTTTAGTTTTTTTAATAAACTCAGTTTTATACATATAACCAGGATAAGGAGCAATACCTCCATTACCTACTAGATAGCACTCTAGAAAATCTTTATGATTATCAAAAATTTTAAGAGACTGAAAGTTATGCATTTTTCGAAGATTATTTAATAATTTTGAGCTAAATAAATACGCATTACAACCTAAAGCAACTATATTATTATCAATCAAAATTGGAAGCATAGTTCTAACATAATTAGGATGCATAATATCATCATCATGAAACATAACTAAATAATCTGCAGAACATTCGTCTATTATTGCTTGAAAATGTAAATCAGCTCTTAGAGTTGGGTATCGCCTTATATATTTAACTTTATTATTGATTAAGGAATATTCACATAGTAAATTTTTAACCACATCTGTTTCAGAATTATCTGAGACAACTATTTCTATTTCAAATTCAGAATATTCTTGCACCAAGATTGAATCAAGGGTCTCTTCTAATAAAGCAGCACGATCCCTAGCTAAAATAAAAATTTGTAGTAATTTTTTCATAGTATCTTTTTGGGCTTATATCTTGCTCTAGCCCTTAACTTACAAACATTTAAAAGCAACCAAGATAATTTTAATTTAATGAGTATTGGTATTAATTTACTATCTCCGATAGAAGGTGAATAATGACTTAAATTTTTTTGAAGTATCGAATCGTTAACGCTATCGGAAATTAATTTTCTGATAACTTTATCAGTTTTAACTGAATGTTGTAGGCTAAGACGTATTATTTGAATAATAGTATATGAAACATAAGCATGCGCAATTTCATCCCCAATACGATTATTAATGTTAAATTTACTTAAGTAGCCATGAACGCTTTGCAAAGACTCTTTAAATCCAAAAAATTGACTTGGATTCTCAGGTATCCGCATAGTTTCTGATGAAAAATTATTACTGATTATATGATTAATAACAACTTTTTTTAGAAAAAAAATATTATTAACCCAAATTAAGTACCTAAAATTGAAATCAACATCTTCAAAAGTTCTTAATTTTTCATTAAAAAATACATTATTAGTCTTAATTATCGAGGACTTAAAAATTCGGCCCCATGAATAAACAAATAATGGATATTTATTTGGTCTTTTTAAATATAGACTAACATAATTATTTGTTTCGATTATATTAAGATTTGTTGATTTAGAAAAATAAGATGAATTTTTAGACTGAATTTTTTGATTATTTATTGAAATGAAATCACCTATCACTAAATCATTTTTTTTACCTAAAATTTTATCAACTAAAGGCTCTAAAGAATAATTTTCTAAATAGTCATCAGAGTCTAAGAAAAAAATAAATTCACCAATTGATTTTCTAATGCCTATGTTACGTGCAGAACTTGGCCCTTTGTTTGAAGAGCTTATTAACTTAATTCTCCCGTCTTTTAACGCAAAATTATTAGCAATTCTAGCAGATGAATCTTTTGAACCATCATCAATTATCAGTAATTCAAAATTAGAGTAACTTTGATTAATAACACTTTCAATACAACGGGCTATTCTTTTTTCATCATTAAAAACAGGAACAATTACACTAACAATACTATTTTTTTTTAAGATATTTTTATTATTAGAGGATTTGGTCATTAGTGTTTAAATCAGTAGATATAAATATTAGACTCTTATTAAAAACTTACCAATAATGATAATTAAAAATCAATATAGATATATATAACTAAATTTATTATGCTACCTAAATAAGGATTAAGCTTCGATATTTATAGGTATGTTTCTTTTATATGGGAGAGGCGTTTTTATTTGAATAGCTGGTATTATTTGTGGATCATGCAGTGGCCTTCCTGGACAATAATCACATGCCTTAAGTGATTTTTTGTTATCTAGAAATACACTAATTTCATCTCGCTTAGTAATCAAATCTGAAGATTCAGTTAAATCAATATAATCTTCTTTTTCATCGCAAACACCCAATCTAGTAATCTGTGCAGAAAACGGACAACGATGTAGTTCATTCAAAGATAATGTATTTAGATTTTTACAGCAACATTCTTCAAATACTTGTTGGTTTTCCTCTATTGTTCTATTGAAATTTTCTATTCGACCACAATCAGTCCAATTTTCAGGTGGATGTCTACGATAATCAATTTTATTATCAATGCAAAGCTGTTCAACCTCATCAGTAGTTCTTTGAAATCTGGATAATTTTTGTGTATATTCATCTTCAACTTCCTCTCCACATCGTGAATAATCTGTGATGTTCATAAGGACTTTTTCATGCTTTAGGCATGGAATATGATATTCTCTTGGGATTATATTACCATTTGTATAAATAACAATTCTTTTAACTTTTTCCTCAGAAATAAGGCTCTCAATTACTTTATGAACTTTTTTATTCATAAATGGCTCACCACCAATAACTCTGAATTCAAATATTTGGTCAGAATACGCGCAAAGCAATTCAATTGCTTGAACCATATCATCAATTTCATAATTTACTGGTTTTTCAAAAAACTGCATTAAATTTGAACAATCAACACATTTCATAGAACATTTTTCGGTAACAACAATATCCACACTTCGCATGAATACTTTATCTGAATCTAAATAACCATCATGGCATTCTATTGTGCTAGAAATAGCAAACTCAACAAAGCCTTTATCTTTATCTTCTTTATTATAGGATTCATAATCATTGCTAAAGGCAGTAAAATCATACCCTTTAAGAATAACCCCACCAGCATATAAATTAGATTCAGGATAACCATAATCAATTAAATGGTCTCTTATATCCGTAATATCAGCGGCAGCAATTAACCAACTTGCCTCATCATATTTTTTCTTAATTTCAGATGTATGTATAATTTCTACACCAAGCAAATTCTTTCCTTTTTTCTTAATATTATTATCGCAAAAGGCATCAATTTTAATTCCAACTTCAGTGCATGATAATAATAGTGCCTGACCTGAAACACCAGCACCATAAATTACTACAGGTAAATTTATTTCATTTAACTTAGCTATTAATTCTTGCTTTGTATTTCTTACTAATAAACTCATTAATAATCCTTTAGACTAGGGCTTAAGCCATATGATACCTTTAAATTTAAGATTAATAGGTAAATTTATATTGAATATAAATGTCACTTTTTTAGCTATTTAATCTCATAAACTTGTAATTTTTTTAAATAAATCATGTGGGCTTAACACTTTATTATTCTTAGATTTATCTTTATTTTTTTTATCAAACCCCCAAGAAACCATTTCAAAAAAAATTTTATTTTCTTTTGCTGCTAATTCATCATCTTCTCGATCTCCAATATATATCACATTCTTATTACTTATATTTTTATCATCAAGTATCTTGGCAATTAATTTACCCTTTGAAACTAGATGAGGAGTAAAAGAATCTAGAGCATAAGTTTCATCAAATAAAGAATCCCAATTTAAAAAATTAAGAATTTTTGTAGTTGGTAAGATTCGTTTATTTGTTGCAATATAAATATTAAATTTATCTAGAAATCTAATATCAGCGAGCATGATGTCGATGCCTGGGTATACTATTGTTTTTTTATATCCCTCTGAATCATAATACAATTTAAAGTGTTCTGCCAATTTATCAAGTACTGATGTATCTGAAAGTCCAGATAGTAGTTTAAGACTCTCAAACAAAGGAGGTCCAATAATTGAAGAATTCAGGGGTCTTTGAAGCTCTATATTTAACGCGGAGAATGCACCCTCAAAACTCTCAAGGATTCCTGGAGAAGAATCAATCAAAGTCCCGTCTAAATCAAATATAACAGTTTTATATGATTTTTCACTCATTTAATAAAGCCCCATCCTTTAACCTTATTATTGCCTTATCTATATCAATCCAGACTTTAAGTGCAAGTTCATTTTTTGCACAATCAATATTTGGGACATAGCAATCTCGAGAAAAATTTCCAATAGAATGTGTCAAATCACCAAGAATATTTATTTCTTTCTCTGGTGAAATGATGTTACGAATTTTTTTTGCTAAATCTAATATTGTTAAAGATTGATCTGAGCCCACATTATAAATCTTATGTTTACAAGTAGTTGAAGAAAGCCTTAACAGCCAAATAATCAAGTCATTTACATCTAAATAAGATCGAAGTGGTGTTCCATCTCCCTTAATTTTTATAGTGTCACTATAGAGCGCATCAAAAACAAAATTACCAATTGCATAATGTAATTCTAAAGGTAGAAAGGGTCCCACAAAAGAAAAACATCGAGCAATAACGTAGTCAAATCCATATAGATCTGCATAATAAGAGATTAGAAATTCTGCACTTCTTTTTCCTTGCGCTAATGCAGATGAAGGTAAGGTTGTATTTGGTGCTCCTAAATAACCCTCCTTTACACTTTTCATCCCTTGTGGAAGTTCCCCATAAACAACACCAGAACTTGTAAAAATAACCTTATCAGCCTTACAGGATACTGCAAATTGAAGAACCCTTTCTGTACCATCAACAAGAGTTTTATATTTATTAAGTTGTGGCTCACCATTATAAGTTTCAGCTGCAGAAGTAGTAGCTAAATGAAATATTTTAGAAAACTTTTCATTAGGAAAGTCAAAATTTATAACATTGCCCTCAATTAGCTTTATACATTTAGAATTTGCTATCTTAGGATTATTAATTGTAAATGAGTAAATATCCCTAGTGAGCACAGTGATATTTATGTTTAAATTACGTTTTTTATTTGATTCTAATAAGGAGTTTAAAAGAGCTGACCCAAAAAATCCAGAGCCTCCTGTAACAAAAATCGACTGTCCACTCAATTCAGACCAGCTACTAAATTCCCTTTGAGAGATATTTAGTTCATCCAAATTCATTCAATAGCTGCAAATAATGTTAAACCACCAGACCATTGCTCAGAGACCTGAGTCTGTCCAGGCGAGAGCATTTGACTCATGCACCAAAACTCTAAATGTTGTCCATAAGCTTTGAAGCATAACATTAAACGTTCATCGGAGTGCTTTAAAGCAGAAAGACAGAGGATTGGAGGATAGTCATCTTTATTGACTAATAAATCTGGCGAACCTACGAGAGCAGCTGCAGTATCGAGCGCCCCACTAAGAACTAGATTTTCATAAAGCGGTATAGTTTGCATTTGATTTTGTTGAGACTGAATATCATACTCTTGTAATGCTTGAGGAAAAAACCATCCAGCAACTGCACCATTAGTATGAGCATCTACAAATGACTCATATCGTGAATTTTTTGCTATGCTCAACTCGCCTTCTAATTTAGAACTACCTTGTATAGTTGCCTTACAATGAAGATTTGGAAAAGAGGACTTAAAAGATGAAGCAACAGAAGGCAAAGTTATTTTTTCAAATTCTTTACCTAAATCAATTTCATTTTCTCCTTTTGGGCAAATAAATGGAACATGAACTCCATGAAATAAACTTTTTAATAAAGGCTCATTTTGAAATTTTGTCTTTAAATCTTCACAAACTGACTGAAAAGACTCCAAGCTAATATCCAAATTAATATTAGAAAATTCTTTACTATTTGTCAGGATTGTTTCATAATTAAAAGAAGGCTTATCGATCTTGTAATATGATAAAGAAATATCATTGAATACTCGCATACCATTAAATGGAATTCTTCTTCCATTTTGATCAAATAAGCTACCATTATTATCTTCTAAGCCCATCTTATGCTTTGAGTTGGTTAAAAGTATTTTCAACATCTGGGAACATAAAACCACCTTTTTCATTCAATTCTTTTTCTGCACCAGCTATCGCAAATCCTTTTTCATAAGGAACTGGTAATAATGGAGATTTTTTAAGATGATCTGTTACAGTGTCGTTATGAAACTTAATGAAGTCATAGTTTTCACCAATAATACATTCATCACGATATGGTCCTAACCATTTATCTTGCATACCTCGATCTAAAATACTAGAAAGTGGCATATCCATAACATTACCAATCGAAAGATCCATATATGGACAAGGAACAATTTCTCCATCATGATTAATTGTATTGATTCCTTTGACTGTAATACATTTACCAGGCTGGCCATATGAAGGGGTCATGTGAGTAAAAATATTGTATTTATCTTCAAGAACTTTAAGGTGGTCAACATCATCTTTTGTACAAACCCATTCATCATGGCCACGAGCACTCCCAACTGGCTTAGCAAGAGTAACATACAACGGAATATCTTCATTATGACAATATTCACAAAAATCCTCAAATTCCTGAGAAAAAACACGATCTTTTACAATACATGTAGAAATTAATAATTCTAACCCAGCTTCTTTTGAAGCTTTAACTGCTTTAAGGGCTCGCTTATATGAGCCAGGTTTAACTCGAAAAGAATCATGCTCTTCTTCTATAAAGCTATCTAATGAAATTTGGACTTTATACCCTCCTAGAGCAGCAAACCATTTAGCTTTTTCTTCATCAAATGTCCACCCATTAGTATCTAGAATAACCAAATGCTTCATAGGGTCAAGAGCTATAATTAATTCTTCAAGGTTTTTATCAAGAAGGGCTTCACCGCCAGTTAGAACAAAACGGTAAATACCATACTCATCAGCTTGCTTTGAAAGTTCTGCATAATCATCAATGGTCATTTGATGTCTTGGATCAATTGCACCTGTTTTCTTCTTAAGATCTCTACTCATGTAGGGCTCTTCACAACAATGCAAACAGTGAAAATTACATAATGATCTATTTATTTTTAGTCGTAAGATGGGGCTTATTACACCATCAGCCATACTTCCAAAATAATTCTGAATTTTTTCGTATACCCTAGGTCTCTTAATGCTTTGATCTTGGCGCTTCTTTCCTTCAACCTCAGTTAATACAGCTTCTTCAGAAAAAATAGGAATTGTTGTTTGCATTTTTTTATCCTGACATAAATTATGAATTAAAAAACATTTTATCAGCTAGGTATTGTTAAGACCTATTCTTTTTCTATATCTTTCATGTTGAGATAGCAAATTTTCAGGACATTCTCTAAACCATCGCCAATAACCATTTACAGGAAATTCATCACTAAACTTCAAATCTTCCTTTAAGTCACTTTTTAGTTTACATTGATATAGTAAAGAAATGAAATGTCCTCTAATATCTCTTTCATCATTCATAATTTCATGAACTTCAATTGGACCATTTTCAACTACCACAGCTGCACCTAATTCAGATTGGGCAACTTTATTAATTCTAGTTAAGGCAAACTCTTTAAAGCGAATAATACCTCCTGGGAGATGCCAAGCTGGACCATAAAACTCATCATGCCTCCAAGTTAGCAGGGTTCCTAATTTTTCGTCTTTTATTAAAAGCTCAACATTCATCATAGGAGTGAGTTGACTGATTAATAAAAATACGTCCTCTGGTAAACCTTTCCTTGGATTAGAGGCCTTAGAAAGAACTTTAGTAATATCAGCCATAGTTTACTATCTCCAACCCATAATCTCTTAATACAGCAACCTTAATTTCAGGGTACTTATTTTTTAAAATTTTTTGAATTTCATTTGAATAGCTTCCAGCCATAATGATTATTGCATCAACAGGATTTTTGATTAATGACTCTTCAGAAACTATCTTTATATGACTAGAAGGTGAGTATTTACCTTGTTTAAATACTGCCGAATCAACAATATACTCAATATTTTTTTCAATGTTAGTTAATGAAATGGTTGCTAGTGCTTGATGACCCGCACCCCAAATAGCAACTTTATTACCCCTATAGCTATCAATAAATTCATTCAAGTCATTTGTAACCTTTACTTTAAAATCCTCCATAAAGTCTAGGTCAGTTTTAACTCTTTTCCTGACTGTTGCTGATAATATATAGTTATGCCAAATGGATTTACACTCAAGAACTTCAAAACCATTAAGATTCATTATAAATCTTAGTGTTTCTTCAGTAAAGTAAAGTAAATGATCAGAAATAAATTCTGAATAAAGACCTTTATCTAAAATCATATCAAAATTTGGTACTTCTATCAAACCAATAGCACCATCAGCTAAATTCTTACTCAGTGAACTCAGCACTATATTGGGATTTGGCCAATGCTCCATAAAGCTCAAGCACATAAAGCCATCATAACGAATATCATCAAGAACTGTATCTTTATCACTTAAAAATCCCCGAGTTACTTCCAAGTTTTTCTTTTTACAATAACTCACAGAAGAGCTTGAGTATTCTATTCCGAAAGCATTTACTCCTGAGTGAGTCAATATTTCCAAATATTCACCTTTTCCACAACCAACCTCTAATATATTTTTATTGAGTAAATTATTTTTATTTACCCATGATTTAAATTGTTCAATTCTAAACTCACGCATTTCTTCAGAAAATCCAGAAGCACGAATTACTTTCTTATAGTAGGAAACAGGAATAATATTTAACTGGACCAATCCGCAAGAAGAGCACTGCATAACATGAAGATCATCACCAGAATCATGCTTTAACTCATCAAATATAGGAAAGCCTTGAGCGGAAGACGGCATATTATTCAAACTAATTAAAGCCTTTTTATAATAATCGCCAAGACATACTAAGCATTTTGAAATTGGCTTCATTGATTTACTATGACCTAAATATTTAATTGATTAGAATGCATTATGAAAAATTATATAGAAGCTTCTATAAAATTTTATGCAAATGAAAAAAATATTTAAAAAGTTGTGCGTAGAAACTATTAAAAAAATGGTCTAGAACAAATAGCTTAATAATACTGGTCTTTTTAAGTAGAAACCAGAATAATAGTCTTGAATATTAAGTACTGACAGTGTTATTTATTTTTTTGTAAATGTCTTTCGCCATATGATCTATATTATCTTTTTCGGAAAATTCGTTCATTGTGCAGCCCTTGCAAGGATCTATATCAAACCTTTCACCTTTAAGATGGACATTTCTTAGTTTTTTTAAAACCTTCCCATCCCAAACATCTTTCATCTCTTCATTCTTGATATCACCAATAATATTAACCCCAGCCCAGTCTATACAACATGGTAGAACTCTTCCATCTGAATTAACCTGCATACTTTTAAAAATTTGGGGGCAAACATCTACTTTATTACGCTTACCACCATCAAATCTATGGCCAACGTCTGTGCCTAAGTTTGAAGTCATTTGAGGCCATAAATCTACAAGATTTTCTATATAGATCTCGTCACATATATCACCAAAAGTATCATAAAAAAACTGTTTTTTAGTGTTATTAGTAATAGCAGCACTATGAATCTTAATGTGCCTAATACAATCACCTTCTGCCTTATGAAGTCTGCCTAATTTTTCTACAAATCCATCAAAATCAATTTTTTTAGTTGTAAACTTAACATATTCTTCATTAGAAAGTCCTTCTATAGAAATAATAATCCTATCAAGGTATAGTGGCAGCTCTTTAATCAATTTGTCATTTAATAAAAGGCCATTTGAAATTAGTTCGAGTCTTTCAACAACATTTGCCTTCGATGCATACTTAACCATTTCTAGGAACTCTTTATTAAACAAAGAATCTCCAAGCCCACAAAATCTCATTAGTTTTGGCTTATCAGGAAAATTCTTTAAGTCATCAACCATTTTTTTGAATAAATCAAAAGACATATTTTGCTTATGAATTGCCTCAGGTGAAATAAACTGGGGACAAAAAGTACACGCAAGGTTACAAAATGAAGAAGGCTCAACATAAATCACCAAGGGAGTTCCCAGAGGTGAGGCAGCTCCAAGATCTAAACGTTTTTCATCAAACTTTGCCTGCATCACAGGAGTAGCAGACCCTTTAAATCCATCCTTACGAAATTGCTCTTCAAGATCAAAATTATTTTCTACAAGATCAAAATTATTAATTTGAATTTCTTGAATTTTTAGATCTTTCTTAGAATTAGAATTGTTCATTATTATCTCTCAATTTTTTTTATAGTTAAAAGAATTATTTCTGTTTTAATTTTACATGGTAGTAAGCTTCATGCAAGATATTTATTTTCTTAGATTTTTCACTCCAATGTAATAGTTTCAGGAGGTGTAATTGCAATAGCAAAAAAGCTCTTGGTTCTCCTAGGACTATTATAGGGTCAAAGAAAACTTAATTAAAAAAAAAGTTAAATCTACACTAAGTGATTTATTTAATCAACTTTTAGTTTAAAAATTAAACTAAAATGATGCAGATTAATTATGACTATATCTTTCATTTCTTACTGCGAATCTTTACTGCGTTTTCTAACAAAAATAAACTTCGACTTTAAAACAAAAAATTCTTCATCAGCTGGTATATTTAAGAAGACTAATAGATT
>ENA-OSJC01003736-OSJC01003736.1-marine-metagenome-genome-assembly--contig:-NODE-3736-length-10738-cov-3.127943_pt1 | contig 10738 bp, 7 predicted proteins | sample MGYA00237885_ERZ534234 | MGnify/ENA primary metagenome ERZ534234 (study PRJEB26413, sample SAMN06343907) | marine metagenome | isolation source: coastal waters | place: Atlantic Ocean: West Antarctic... | reverse complement strand
AAAAGCATCTTGACAATTTAAGTCAAAAGATAAGTTCTTATCAAGATCACGTTGTCAAAATTATACAAGAAAGTGTTGGTGGTTTTAGAGATATATTGCTAGATGCTTCTCATCCTGTTTTTTCGAAGGCCTATTTGCAGGCAGATACGGCCCTTAGACGCGCAATGGGTAATAATGTGATTATTGCTAATTCTCCTAGGTTTGGTACTTGTCCTAGTCTTTGTGGTCTCTCGAATACACTAATTCTACCTCTTTCTATGAATATGTTAGACCTAACTTCTGGTCTTTCACATACATTCATTAAAACTTCTTCTTTGGTTAATGGTGGTATGCACCCACTAGTATAAACTTTATCTAATCCCATCTCTTATTTTACTATAAATATCTATATACCTTTTTATTTTACATTAATAGTAAAAGAGTTTTTATTGTGTTTTATTTTTAAGTTTAGAAGAGTGGTGTAGGTAGTGCCGGTGCTAAAAGAGATACAGGATCTCAGGGAATCCAAGGAGTCAAGGGAGATACCGTGAATGCAGGTATTAATGGTAGTAATGGAAGTGCAGGAGCAAAGGGAGACAAAGGTGCTACAGGGGCGACAGGTGCAAGTGGTGCAGCTAGTTCTGCCTTTAGTGGTAGTCAAGTAGTTGTTGTTAATAGTAAAAATCAAACAAAAACACTAACTATAGTGAAGGGTTTAATAACAAGGATTAGATAGCGGAATGGATAGTTTAAGGGGCACAGGTTTAACTACAAGTATAGGGTTTATATATTGGACAGATTTGCTATCAGGAATTTTAATGTGCATTATGTTTTCAGTTCAGATCTATTATTTATATTTAAAGACTAAGCGGATTGCGAATGAACGGTTAGTGTATGTGGCGTACCGACCGAATGGGAGGTATGAACATCATACACATTATTCCCTACTGCCTTTAATTTCCGAATCTAAAGGTTAAGCCTCCTCTAATTATAGCTCCTTGATCAATTTGCTCACCTAATGAAAAACCATTGGTTTTATAGCCAATATGCATTGTTAATCCTAAAGTTTGATTATCTGATATAAAATCGTAATTGGTAACTGTGACCACTTGACCGCCTAATCCTTGCGAACGTGAAAGATTATCACCTATATAGTAATCAATTGATGGTTGTTCCCATATTTGTCCGGGTAGATTAAATGAAAAGTTTTTTCCTGCTTTGATATTCCAAATATTCGCTAAAACTCTCCGAGATGGTTCAAATGTTCCGTCTGAAAAGCTATAACTTAATTGAAATAATTTCTTATCAAGTTTAAAGTAATTTTGGATGACGAGTTCAGGACCATAAGGAGTAGACTCCATTCTAAATCTTGCAAGATACTTTATTCGGTCTGAGAGTTGAATCATCCCAATTTTTGTAGAATGTTTACCCAAAATTAAGTAATCATAAAAAGCAGATTTTAGAGCATAAAAATTTAATGGATCTAAAAAAAGTGCGATATAACTGTATTTTTGAAGCTTCTTTAAGGTAATATAAGAAATATAATGACTTACCATTGGATAATTTGCAAGGAAATTATAAGTATTTAAATATCCCACATACATAGGAGGGTCCCCCCCCAGGTGAAAAAGCTGTATATCCTGGTAGGTCATTGCTTGTATACAAATAGGGTAAAGCAAAATTATAGGTCAATCTTTCATCTAGTAGAATATTTTTCCTGATGATATCAGATGTTACCAAACCAACTTCTGAGCCTCCGATTGTGTTTAAGATATTTTGCTGAAGAGTGATACTTGTAGGATTATCCCATTCAATGAAAGAATATTTAGCACCAAAAGGTGGAGGTGCGCCATATACAATTCTAATAATTTCGGCTCCATTATCAATTGCCCGATAGCCATGCCCAAACCTTTCGTGATTCATAGTATGAGTATAATCGTTGACTAGGTAATTGAACCAGAATAATTTATTTAGCCTATAGAATGATTTTCCAAATTTGCTTATTCTGTCATCATTTAGAAATAATTTTTTGGGTACGATTATACTGTCAAGAAAATCATAGGCATGATAAATAGAGACTAAATTTTCAGAGGCAAAATTCATTCCTAATTGGTCCTCATAAATTATATTGTATCGCGACTGCGCTGTACAATTAATTGAAATCAATAGGAAGAATATTCTAGATGCTTTTTTTAGTATTTCCATTTTTCGCTTTGATTGTAGAGAACATCTTGCTAAACCCAATATTGCGTTTAGCGGGTTTAATCTGTATTGCGTTTTATAAGATATTATTTGGGGTAAACTTATAAATCAGTTTTTGCCTTTCTTTATCAGACTTTTATGGTCTGCCCGGGTATTCATATTGGTGAATCCTTATTCATTAAGATCCCTATTCATTCTTTACATAAAAAGGTACACATAATGGAGGTACATATTTTCAACCCCTATGGGCGCATGGGATTTTAGATTACAACATTAGTCTGCGTTCCCCACAAAGTAATTCAAAAGAAAGTTAGTCTTTTAACGAAGTTCCATACCTCAGACTTGATTATGGGTGGCGTGGGTGTGCGAAATAAGTGGCTCACACATTCATAGGGTTTTTTGTTTGTGGGATGATGGGTAGATATTTTATCTTTTGCTAATCCTTTTTCGAAGATTTCTTAAACATAAAGAATTTCAAATCCAGGTGGACGGATACCGTATCAGATTTTTTACCATCAACTTCGGCAGATCTCAGTTGGTCACTGATTTCTTTCAATTGTACGGCGATCTCTCGATATTTCTTTTTCGGAACATTCAGAGTTATAGTTCTTAGCACTGGTTCTGTCGGTTCTTCATTAAACCCAATAATTCGATCTACAAGGCTCAGGACCTTTATATGTTCGTCTAAAAATAAATTGTTAAAAAATTTTTTATCCTCATGGTCCGAACTCGGATCAAGCATATCCATCTTCAAAATGATATTACTGGACACACTTAAGTACTGTTTTTGGTTGATCCCATTCACAATACCTACATTTTTTGATTGAATGATGCCCACGGATTCTAGTTTTTTCAAATGATAGTAAATCTTTTTCTGGGGAAAATCGATCTTGTCTGAAATTTCTTCAGCCGTTAATGGATCATGCAACAAAGCTTGTACGATATTCTGCCGGGTAATATCCACTACCTCTTTTAAAACTCCTCGGTCTTTTATAATTAATGATTCTTTTTGGATCAAGTCAATCCCTTTTTTTTTGCTACAAATATTAATTAACCTTTGCATAAGTTACAACGTCTAATTAATTTAGAATGTCTAAAATTCTTAGACCATTTTAATAAACTAATAACAAAGAGGAAGAAATGAAAATAGTATCTAAATTAAAGAGCGTATTAATTCTTTCAGCTAGTTTATTCCTTGCGGGTTGTCTAAATGAGAACATGCGGGAGAACATGATTGAAACAGAGGCTGTCGTGACAATGAGAAATTTTGATCAGGCGGATGTAGAATCTGCTCGACTTGGAAGTGGTGAAATTAAAAGTATATCCAATGAAGTATCGGATAATTTTAAATCAACCATTTTTAAGATGGAGAACGGACAAATGGTTGCTTGCAACATAGATGACTTTGAGATTACCCAGGTTTTCCTTTGTAATAATCCTTCTGACTGTGATTTTGAAACACTGACCTTATTGTATCAAAATGGTGTCACTACAAGTGCAACCTATACGTTTACAGGAGAAGATGTTATTGGTATTGATATGAATTACAATGGCGAATATGTGCGAATGAGTGATATTAGTGTGTTTAGCCCATCACAGGATGGAGAATATTCATATGCAGGTGAACTAGGTGTAGAGGTATTTGACAATGATAGCGCAGGGACCAATTCGGCTGTTTATAATTTTCCTATTCTAAGTGACGAAGATGATCCGGAAAATTCTGAATCGGGAATGTGGATGAGAATTGTACTAGACTTTAACTAAGAAGGGTTTTAGTGCCAACGCCCTTCAGAGTATTTCACCATCAATCCTCATTCACAAACCGAAGACTTTTATAATTGATATTTTTTTTTGGGGGTCTATAAATGAAAAAACACATTCTGTTTCATGCATTATTAATTTTTAATGTATACGGTCAAACCTATTTTCAACAAGATGTTTCATATGATATTGATGTAACATTAAATGATAGTTTACATACTCTATCCGGTTATGAAAAAATATCGTATTCTAATAATTCAAATGAAACTTTAAATTATATATGGTTTCATATTTGGCCCAACGCATACAAAAATGATTCCAGTGCATTAGCAAAACAATTTATACGTCTTGGAAATTCTAAATTCAAATATACAAAAGAAAAAGATCGAGGTTTTATTGATAGTTTAGATTTCTCGATTGATGGAATTAAAGCACAGTGGGAATATCATTCAAAATGGAATGATGTGATAAAGGTTTTTTTACCAAAGCCACTTAAATCTAAAGAGAAAATCTTAATTGAAACTCCCTTCTTTGTGAAGTTACCCAAAATAGTATCTAGATTAGGACATCTAGGTCAACATTATGAAATTACGCAGTGGTATCCTAAACCAGCCGTTTATGACAATAATGGCTGGCATCCAATGCCTTATTTAAATATGGGTGAGTTTTATAGTGAGTTTGGAACGTTTAATGTAAAAATAACTTTACCAAAAAAATACAAGATAATGGCTACGGGAGACTTGGTAGGTGGAGCAGATGAGACTGCATGGTTAGACTCCTTATCGAAGGAAGGAGAGGCTCTCAACAGATTAAGTTCAAAAGATTTTAAAAAAGCTGTAAAACAGATCCAAAAAGAAATTAAAGAAAAAAATAAACAAGAAAAAAAAGTAGGAAGTAAAAAACAAAAATATAAAACACTCCATTTTAAACAAGAAAATGTTCATGATTTTGCATGGTTTGCAGATCCAAATTGGATAGTTCAAAAAGGTAATTTAGTTTTTGAAGACTCAGGTCGAGAGGTCACACTTTGGAGTATGTATCTACCTAAGAATGCAAAAGTATGGAAGTCTTCAATACAATATTTACACGATTCAGGATATTGGTATAGTATGTTTTACGGAGATTACCCTTATAATCATATTACCGCTGTTGACGGGGGTATGTCTGCGGGTGGTGGAATGGAGTATCCAAATATCACGGTCATTTCAAAAAGTGGAAGTGAAGATCTCTTAGAATTGGTTATCATGCATGAAGTGGGACATAATTGGTTTTATGGAATTCTAGGTAATAATGAAAGAAATCATACATGGCTTGATGAAGGGCTTAATGAGTACAGCAATATTCGATATTGGGAAAAAAAATATAAAAATAGAAATAATCAAGTAGTCTTTCAAGATTTTGTGCAGAATAAATTAGGAATAGGTAGAGACCTAGATATTCATTTTTTTCACTACTTGCAATCGGTATATGACCCAAAAAGTCTAGATTTACAGCCGCTGAATATTTCAGCAAATGAAAATTATAATCAATTTAATTATGGTCAAAATTATGCTCGAGTAGCAGTCATGATGAGATATCTTCAGAATTATCTTGGTGAAGAAAAAATGGATATGATCATGAAAGACTTTTATGAAACATGGAAATTTAAACATCCAGGTGTGAATGATTTTTATTCAGTTTTTGAAAAGCATACTGAAGATGATTTGAAATCTTTTTTTGAAAATGTTTTTGATAAAACCAGTTTCATCGATTTTGGAATAAAAAGAGAAAATGGTGAATTTTTAGTCGAGAATAAAGGAAGTTTTAATGCACCTATTGAAATTGCTTATTATAATAATGATCATAAAGAAATTCTAAAAGAATGGATAGAATTTGATGGAAAAACAGAAGTCCTAAATTCACCCAAGGCCGCAACCTATGCAGTTATCGACCCAGATAATCTTATGCCTGACGTATTTCGTGTGAATAATTCAACAAAAAGAAAAATTAAATTAAATTTTATTTTTGAACAACCAACCTATCATAATATCGATTTAAATATTATACCTTGGTTTTTTTCATACAACACATTTAACGGTTTTACGCCAGGACTTACAATCTGGAATGGATTTTTGCCCGGGTACAATGGTCAATCTAGTTATTTAAACATTCTATTTGATTTTAAAAACAAAGTCCCTGTTGGTAGTCTTGGATATAAAAAAAGTTTTGATAACTTCTCGACTTTCCATTCAGGATCATGGAGTTTTAACGCGGGGAGCATGTCTGGAAGAGATGGGTTTAAGGTCTCTTTTAAAGGACTTATAAAACAACCTTTGACATATGCACCCAGAGTTAATTTAAACCTTAAACTCTTTTACCATAAGCTTAATAGAGAAGCTTTAGATGATAAAATTTATGATGCTGGTGAATTTCTAATTGGGTCAGTGTTTCTAAATAAACAATGGGAACCAAATATTTTTAGAAAGTATTTTATTGGAACTAAGTTTGACTTTAATAATGAATTTTTAAAAAGTACTTTTAGTACAAGGTTTGATCTTAAAATATCAAATAAAATCAGAACAAAAGTAAGCATGGGGCTCTATACGTTTTTAATTTCTAAAAACATTCCTAAACAATACAATAATTACCTATTTGGCAGTGTAGATCCAAATTTTGAACAGCGAGTTTTTAACCGTACCAAACATAATAATGATTTAAAAATATTAGAAAGTACGTATTATGGAGATGGAATAAGGGGAATTGATATTGATAATTATGCATTGTCAAACGCTAAATCCCGATGGTTGATAAAAGTTGATCAAGGTTTACCAATATTACCTGGGAAATTATTCTTTGATGCCTCTGGTGGAATGACAGTAAATAATTATTCTGTATTTGGTATGGTTTTAGGTCCTTTTATTGTACCATTATACCAGAGTTGGGAGACTGAAAACACCTTTCCTAAAGATATTAATTGGCTCCTTGAAAGGGTTCGTTTTAGACTAAGCTTAGATATAAGACTAGGTTAAAAACCTATTATTGTTTTGTATAACAAGCTTTAATTTTAAATCACGAAATTTTTTATGGTAGAAGTAACAAACTAGAAAGTCCACACTATTCAGACCAAATAGAATTATTTTTGGATTTCAAAACCAAAACAATGTCGTTTGATAGGGATGAAGTATTGGGTTCAGCTTTGAGTCGTTATGCTCCTAAGTAGTGATGTATTTAGTCTCTTATACCATCTCCACAGGGTTTAGAAATTGTCTTTACTAGATGAATACCAACCTTCTTAATTGAGAAGAGGAGAAAATTTAACAGATATGAAATATTATATAAAAATCACTCTATTTTCATTAATTACCTTTCAACTTCAAAGCCAAAACCTAACATCAACAAAAGAGCTTCCAACAGAAGTTGTTGAGACAATTGAAAAACGTATCTCTTACAGCGTCATCCCAAGTATAGCTATAGCGTTAATAGATTCAACCGGTACTTATTATTTCAACTTTGGTAAAACTGAAGATGTTGGAAAAAAAGTGAACGAAAATACGATTTATGAAATAGGATCTATATCAAAAGTATTCACAGGGATACTGTTAGCTCAACAAATTCTTGATAGTGATCTTACCTTGGAAGATGAAATCAACAACTTGCTTCATGATGGTATTGTTGTTCCTGTTATAGGCGATAATCAAATCACTTTGGGAACTTTAACTGATCATACTTCCGGTTTACCTGGAATGCCAGATAATTTTGCCCCTGCCAATCCAAACAATCCATATGCCGACTACACAGTAAAGCAGATGTATGAATTTATATCTAACTATCAACCCTCTCGAGAAGTCGGTAGTGAATATGAATACTCAAATCTAGCCCAGGGACTTTTGGGTCACCTTCTTTCAAAGAATAAAAATATATCCTACGAAAAACTGATGATAGAAACAATTGCAGATCCTTTAGGAATGACTGATACAAGAATTGAGTTTAGTGAAAGGATGAAAAATAATTTAGCACATGGTCATAGTGGTGGTCAAGTTGTTGAAAATTGGGACATTCCTACACTTGCGGGTGCCGGTGCCATAAGGAGCTCTACATTAGATATGGCCAAGTTCATTTCCGCCAATCTCGGCTATGTTAATAGTTCAATAACAGATGCAATGTATTTATCACACAAGATAAGGCATGATAAAGCTGGGAGGAATGGTGAAATGTCTGTAGCAATGGGGTGGCATATTAGAAAAGGAGAGGGTATTGATGTATACTGGCACAACGGTGGAACTGGAGGTTACCGATCGTTTGCAGGATTTGTAAAAGAAACTGGTAAAGGGGTTGTGATATTAACAAATTCATCCCAAAATTCTGATGATATTGGATTTAAGTTACTTGATGGCAGTTCTCAATTAAGGTCAAAATTTAAAAGTGATGCAATTGAGTTGGCTGAATCTACTCTTTCTAAGTATGTTGGTGTTTATGAGTTGTCTCCTGATTTTAAAATATCTGTTACCAAGAAAGGTAAGCAATTATTTGCACAGGCTACAGGACAAGATAGGTTTGAGATTTATCCAGAAACCGATTCCTTATTTTTTATAACTGTTATTGATGCTAAAATTTCATTCCAACTAAAAGAAGGCATTGTTGAAAGTTTTATGTTTCTTCAAGGGGGACAAAAAATACCAGGTAAAAAAATTGAATAAAAAAATTGATAATAGCCTACTCCAAGCACGATTGGAGGCTACTTTAATAGGAATAGGTGGACTTTTAATTGGCTTTGATGATTAGTAATGACAAAACACCTACCACTATTACTATTCATTGGGTTGGCTTTTTGGGGTTGTGAGGATAAAGATGATGATTGTCCTGCAATCTATGCACCAGTTTGCGGCTCTGATGGAGTGACTTATGGTAATGATTGTTACGCTGGAAATGCCGGTGTCACAGAATGGACTGAAGGAGAATGTAATTAAAGTCCCCAATTTTACTTTTTAGCACACTTTAGGCGTATGGCTTTTGACTTTGTTAGGTCATTGATTCTGCTCCGTTATACACATCCAAAGAAAGTCCATGGTAAAAAAAATATATAAAGTCTATTATTGGTTAAGTACACTGAAGTATTTGACTGTTGGCATTAATGTATATATGGTATGAAGAAAAATGAAATTTATACTGCCACCGGATTGGTTACTCTATTACTTGTTTCTGTGGTTCTGAAAGAGGAATTGAACTATAGAAACAGTTTAGTATACCTTGAAAAGCAAAATACAATTATGAATGAAATCAACTAGAAACAGTACTTAAGTGTGGCCATTAATATCATTGTGAATGATGCATATGCTTAAAGAAAATAAGTAACAATTTATGAAAATAATATTAATAAGTGTTTTTATGCTATCAAACATTTTTGCACAGAGTGGATTCATACTTACAGGTGGATATAATATGTCAAAAATAAAGTCTAAAGATGATAATAATCTTGTAGATAATTTTGATTATGATTATAGAGGTGGATTTAATATTGGTTTAGAAAAGCACGCAGGTAACTTTATTGTAGGAGCGAGTTTTTTACAAAGAGGGTCCAAGTTAAAGGATCCTTATTCCAACGCCCCCTACGATATTGTGGACATTGATTCATATAATTACGGAGCTGCACATTTACTTTTTCCTGCAAATTTTGGATATGGGTTTGAAGGCTTTGGTGGAATTCAAGCTGGATTAAGTTTAGGAGGTTCGGCACATCGTAAACCAGTAACAGCATATATGACTGAAAACGTTGATGCTGTTGCTTTAAACTTTGATGCTGGGTTATTGCTTGGAGCAAATTATATGATTAATAAGCAAATTGGTTTACGTGCTTCTTATTATAAAAGGTTAACTGGTGTTGTAAAAAATATTGATGATGACTTAAACTATAAAAATAATACATTCAGTTTTTCTGTATTAATAAATGCTTCAGCTTCTTTAGCAAATCAAAAAGCTCAAATAGCAACACAAAAAGCATCAGATGCAGATGGATCAGCTCAAGATGCAAATACAAAAGCGCAAAATACAAATTCCTCATATAACCTAGTTTATGGAAAACGATTTCATCAGACTATTCTAGCTGAAAACCATCATGCAGCACTCCATTTATACGATTATTTAGATTCATCTTTCTTCCCAAAAATAAATGATCCTATTTTTCGATTAAGTAAGTTGTTTTTTACAAATTATTTAATAGGTGATTATATGTTAACCATGAATCACGAACTTGGTCATGGATATAGAATGATTGAAGCTGGTGGTTCAATTACAGGAATCGATTATAATTTTCCACCACCATTTAGCAGTGAATTTTCTGGGATAGGCCTTAACAGTCCAATAAACTTCACAGAGCAACAAAATCTAATGACTCTGCTCGGCGGCTCTGAGAGTAATCTAATCTTTTCAGATCTAATGAGAAAAAATATTTTATTGGATCAAAAGTTCAATTATAATTTTAGTTGGCCTTATCTCTATAGCAGCGGTGATATGCCTGGTTATACAGCCTTTGTTACAAATCCAGGCAGTGATCCTAATCGGTATAGACGAGACTTAAATACACTTTATGGTGATGGTAAGGAAGTTTTAACTCTAAAAAAGATGAGAAAATATTCTTTTTTAGCTCTTTATACCGATCCCATGAATTTTTATGCTTTAAAAGCTCTTTTCTATGATTATATAATAAAAGGAAAAAATGGTTCTAAGGTAAAGATGATAAATCTCAAAAATGGACTTAAATATTTACCTAGATTTAGATTTGAGTATACTCCATATGGACCAGAGTTAGTATATCAGAATT
>ENA-OSJC01003735-OSJC01003735.1-marine-metagenome-genome-assembly--contig:-NODE-3735-length-10740-cov-7.625246_pt1 | contig 10740 bp, 7 predicted proteins | sample MGYA00237885_ERZ534234 | MGnify/ENA primary metagenome ERZ534234 (study PRJEB26413, sample SAMN06343907) | marine metagenome | isolation source: coastal waters | place: Atlantic Ocean: West Antarctic... | reverse complement strand
CACCAACACCAACACCAACACCTACACCTACACCTACACCTACACCTACGCCAACGCCAACGCCAACGCCAACGCCAACGCCAACGCCAACGCCAACGCCAACGCCTACGCCTACGCCTACGCCTACGCCTACGCCTACGCCAACGCCAACGCCAACGCCTACGCCAACGCCAACGCCAACGCCGCCGACTACAGGTACGACTACTACAGGTACTACTACAGGTACTACTACAGGTACGACTACTACAGGTACGACTACTACAGGTACTACGGCGACTAGCACTTCAACTAGCACTAGCACGAGTACTTCTACAGGTACGTAGTCTAGTCGGAGTATTAATGAGTACCGTGAAAAGGGCATTTTAGATGCCCTTCTTCTTTGATGTATTTTTTGGTCTTATCTGTTGTTATGTCCCGATTATTACTAGCAATATTATGTACCGGTCTTGTTATGCCAATATGCGCGTCAGATTTTGGCGTAACCGGTTTAATCGATATCCCCACTGCCCGCATGTCTGCAGATGGTACGTTGACAACAACTGCGGCTGTTCAATCGCTAACTAACGCCTATTCTATAACTTATCAAGTCACTCCGTGGCTCGAGGGTACCTTCCGATACACAGGATTTAACGAATTTTTCCACTATGATCGCAACTATGAAGCTAAGGTTCGTTTATGGTCGGAGCAAGAGTATTTGCCACAGGTGGCATTAGGCATCCGAGATCTCGTTGGTACTGGCGTTTATGGCTCAGAGTATGTGGTGGCTTCAAAAAAATACGGAAATTTTGATATCACAGCTGGCATGGGTTGGGGTCGCTTAGCGGGCAAGGGTGATTTTAAAAACCCCATGACTCTCCTGTCGGATTCTTTTGAGGTCAGAGACGGGTTCGAGGGGTTAGGTGGTGAATTTTCCACGGGAATGTTTTTCAGTGGAAAAAAGGCTGGTCTTTTTGGGGGTGTGAGTTACCAGTCACCATCTTTACCACTCTCAGTAATGGTGGAATACAATCCTGATCAATATGATTGGGAATACGATAGAGGTGGATTGCGACCTAAAAGTCCAATAAGCGCTGCTATTAAGTGGGACGCCGTGCCAGGTCTGTCACTAACCTTGTCGCGACAGCATCAACAAGAGTGGGGTATTGAATTATCGGCGGCATTAGACACTAAATCAGTCTCGTCGAGACGCGCAACACCACGGTTTACGTCGAGTTTAGATTTGTCGGACGAAGAGCTGCCAGAGGTTCTTAGTAGGCGAGACTGGTATGACATGCTTTTGTATGATGTCGAACGTTCTGGCTTACTGTTACTCGAGGCTAGTATTGAAGATAGCTCGCATACGGCTGTTTTGGTCATAGGCAATAGTGATTATGCCGTTTGGGCAGATGCTGTGGCCAAGATGAGCGTTTTAGCCGATCTTCACCTTCCGGCGTCGGTCAATACTTTCAGGTTTGTTGTCGAAGAAGAGGGCCATCGTGTGCAAACTCTGCAAATGCGTCGGCCGTCGCTGGCTTATGGGCAGAATAAAGAGTTAGTGGAGCGACAAATCAGTATTTTACCGGGACGGAATCTGACGGTTCCTCAGCGGAAAACTGATTTTGCTCAGAACAAGTTATTTTTTGATGTTAACTTGGGCACGCGGTTTCAGTTTTTTGACCCCGATGATCCAGCGCGCTATCAGCTCTATGCTAACATTGAGGCCGGACTTGTGTTACCCAAATCATGGTTGCTCCGATCTACTTACGGCGTTGATATTACCAACAACTTCGATGAGAGTAATCGGGTTAATTCAGATTCAATTCTGCCACACGTCCGATCAGATATTGTTAAGTATTTAATTGAAGGCGATACCGGCCTTGATTCACTGTACTTAGAGAAGCGGGGCAGTGCCTACAAAGGGTTACACTATCGGGTTTTTGGTGGCGTCTTGGAGACAATGTACAGTGGTGTGGGCGGTGAGGTGCTATACCAGCCATTTCAATCCCGCTTAGCCTATGGCTTTAGTGCGAACTGGGTGCGGCAAAGAGACTATGTCAAAACCTTTAAGCATCTTGATTATCAAACCACTACGGCGTTTGCTAGTGTTTATTGGGCTTCCCCGTTTTATAATTTTGATGTGGCTGTTCATGCCGGTAAATATTTAGCCAAAGACGTCGGTGCAACTCTAGAGGTTAGAAGATCCTTCAGCAATGGTTGGATGGTTGGGCTCTGGGCGACTATTACAGATGTGCCATTTGATGATTTTGGGGAAGGGAGTTTTGACAAGGGTATGTTCTTCAAAATACCCTTTGATGCGCTTTTGGGTCGCAATACACGGGGGTCTTACTCAACTCGACTCAGGCCTATTCAACGGGATGGCGGTCAACGTTTAGACAACTTTAGTGGTAATATCTGGTGGGACACTCGCAACGCCCGATACGACGCTTTTAGTGAGCTAACTGAGAGAATGCTCCCATGAGTTTAACTAAACGCCTTACTTGCTTAGTGCAGTTACTGTTACTTGGCGGATGTCAGTACGTGCAGGTTCAGTCAAGCCAACTTTCGTCAATTACGAATATATTTTTTCCTCAGACAGAAGAGTTAGTCATTCCCCAATGGGAGCTCCAGCTTGGTGGTTACATCACTGACGTGCAGCCAGTCACGGTTGGTAAAGATACCGTGTTTGTTAATAAAAACTCAGATACGGTAACGTTTGATGGATGGAAAATAAGGCAAGTAAAAGGCTTGAATAGTTTTTTACCGGCGTGGGAAATACAAGATGTTGGGCGTGAGAGACGTTTTCTGGTTAGGGGAGATCTTGTTGCTACTCACTATTGTGAAGAGTGGGTTCGTCTGCAAATTGCTACCGGAATTAAGTTTGAGCAGGTATGTCAAGCCAACCAACCCTATACAAACATTCTATTGGTTGATAGTCTTGGCATAATTACTAGCATTGTGCAGGTGGTAGACTCAAGTCTTATGCCGCTTCAGCTACATTTTAAAAATTAAAGAAGGTTTTGTGAAGTATGGAAACGTTGCTTAAAGGATATTCCAGCGCTGTATTAGCAGTGCAATTGAACGGCATTAAAAAAATCATAGTCGGTTGCATGCCACGGCTCGCTAAAACCATTGTGATTGCAAGCATGTTGACGTCTTTTGGGCTAGCCGCTCAGACCGTCACTCCGCAGATGATGGAGCAGATTAAAAATCTGCCGCGCGCTCAGCAGGAGGCGCTAGCAAGGCAATATGGCGTAGATCTTGATCAGATTTTAGGCGGTGCTGGTGGTAATTCTGCACAAGAAATAGCTATGCCAGGCGACCCGCTAGAGCAGCGAACGGCTGATAGCAAAGAGTCTAATGAATACAATGAATACTTAATGTTTCAAGAAAAATTTGCCGAATTTCAAGAATTGCAGATAGAAAAAGAGGGAACGCTGGAGCGATTTGGAATTTCCCTTTTTGACCGAGAGGTCAGTACCTTTGCGCCAACTGATGACGCTAGTGTTCCGGATAATTATCGCTTGGGTGCAGGTGACAATTTAGTGATTCAACTTTTTGGTAAAGATAACGATCAGTATGACTTGCAGGTTAGTCGGGATGGAAAAGTTAGGTTTCCTAAATTAGGGCCTATTACCGTTGCAGGCTTGACGTTTGAGGATGCGCGAGATGTTATTCGGTCGAGAGTATCTGACCAGTTGATTGGTGTTCAGGCTACTATTTCCATGGGACGGTTACGGGCGATCAATATTTTCATGGCGGGAGAGGTCGCAGTTCCGGGCGCCTACTCGGTGTCGGCGTTAACTACGATTACGCAGGCCCTATTTCAAGCGGGTGGTATCAGTGATATCGGGTCATTGCGTGCGATTCAGGTAAAGCGGGATGGCATCAGCGTATCGTCATTTGATGTTTATCAACTCCTCTTGCAAGGTGATGCCTCGGGTGATGTAAGGTTACAGTCTGGTGATGTGGTTTTTGTACCCCCTTACAAGGGGCTAGTTAGCGTGGACGGTGCCGTAAATCGTCCGATGGTTTATGAGTTTAAGCAAGGTGAGTCTGTCAATGATGCGGTCATCATGGCTGCGGGATTTAATGAAGATGCCTATCGATCGGCCATTTCAGTGGTCAGCAAAGCCGTTGATAAGAGTTTGCCGACCGTAGCCAACATTGACTTAAGTGAATCGACCAGCAAAAAAGCACTCCTTCGAAATGGTGATTTTATTAGAGTCCCCGAGAGTACGGATACTATAGAAAATGCGGTAACTATTGAAGGTGCAGTTGTAAGGCCTGGTGTTTATGGGTGGGTAGAAGGACAGCGAATTTCGGATTTGCTAGTGTCTGTGTCCGGAGACTTAAAAACTACTGCAGATCTTGGATATGCGTTAGTGGTTCGACAAAAAAATGAACGATTGGACATTGAAGTCTTGCAAATTGATCTTGCAGCTGCGATTTTGAATACGGAATCGGATAACAATATAGCTACAAAACCGAGAGATAAAATTATTGTATTTAGTCTGGCTCAAGTCTCTGATATATCATCGCTTGACGCTGACGCTGACGCTGACGCAGACGCAGACGCAGATGCAGATGCAGATGCAGGTGTAGACGCAGAAAAAGACATAGACCAGCGTGAGGTTCTTCTTGCGCCTATCATCAAAAAACTACAGTCTCAGGCACGTAGTGGCGAGCCAGTACAAACAGTCTCTATTGACGGCGCAGTTAAGTCGCCAGGCCTTTTCCCGTTAACGGCTGGTTTAACGATAAAGAAGCTAGTTGCTGCAGCCGGTGGTTTAAACGATGACGCCTATATCAAAAGCGCGGAGCTACGCAAACTGTATCTGAGTAGCGCGAGCGAAGTACTGAGTCGTTATGAAGAAATAAATTTAGAATCAGAAATTGAATTTGTGGTTGGTACCAGTTTAGATTCAAGAGACCATTTACATGTTAGAACTTTACCTGAATGGAACCCAGACGACTCCGTAAGTCTTGAGGGTGAGCTGAGATTCCCAGGGATGTATCGTATTCGCAAAGGGGAGACAATTTCTGACGTGATTGCAAGAGCCGGTGGGTTAACGCCCACAGCCTTCTCCGCAGGCGCTATTTTTACGCGAGAGTCAGTAGCCGCGCAAGAGACCAGCAGAGCAAAAGAATTCTCCCAGTCAGTTATACGTAATTTTGCCTCTTCGCAACTGACCCGTGAAGATAACAGCGTTGAGATTGCAGAGGTGCAATCTATTGCAGAAATACTGCAAGACTTTGAAGGTGTGGGTCGATTACTAGTTAACATTGATAATGCATTGGGCGGTAATAATCTAGCAGACATAACACTTGAAGCGGGTGACACTTTAACCATTCCTAGCCGAATTTCTACCGTTACTGTGGTGGGTGAAATCCGCCGACCTGGAACGCATAGTTTTCAGGCTGGCCTAGATCTTAACGATTACCTAGGTTTGTCAGCAGGTATGACGGCACGCGCTGATGACAAAGAGCTTTATGTCGTTCGTGCCGATGGGTCAGTATTTCGCCCAACCAACAGTTGGCTGCGTTTTGATGGGGCAGGTGCCTCACTGAACCCAGGGGACACCATAGTGGTACCGATTAATGCAGGCTACACTGATAACTTGTCTTTGTGGCGTGAAATCACTCAGGTTATCTTCAACTCTACAGCTGGCCTGGCGTCAATTGTTGCGGCGACTAAATAATGAGCGTATCAATGGAAAATAATACACCCGACCAGCCATTACTCAATCAATATGATGATGAAATAGACTTGCGAGAATTGTTTGCTGTTCTGTGGGCAGGTAAAATTAAAATCATCGTTATTACCGCCGTTTTTGCAGTAGCGTCTGTTATTTACGCGCTGTCAATACCTAATCAGTACAAGGCCACGGCGCTGCTGGCACCGGCACAATCTGACGGCGGCGGCCTTTCTGGCGCTTTAGGCCAGTTGGGTGGGCTTGCGTCCTTAGCAGGCGTCAGCCTCGGTGGTGGGGAGAGTGGCGAGGCGCAGATAGCCCAAGAAATTATGAAATCATGGAGCTATATTGAAGGTTTTATTGCTGACAACAATATTGCTGGTGAGGTTTATGCCGCAGAGGGCTGGAGTAAGGAATCTAATACTCTACAAATAAATAATGAGGCGTATGACGTAAAAGCAAATAAGTGGTTGCTAGAGGATGAGTCTGGAGCCATTAAGCCTCCTAGCAGTTGGCAATTGTTTCAGGCGTTTAGTGGAATGCTGAGCGTCTCCGAAGATAAAAAATCAGGCTTAGTCTCGGTGTCTATCGAGTACTACTCTCCCCAGATCGCTAAGCAATGGGTAGATATGTATGTCCAGTCGATTAACCGTTTCATGCAGCAGCGGCAGATAGACAAAGTCACTAGAAACATCAACTACTTGCAAGAGCAGATTGAAAAAACTTCCATCGCTCAAATGCAGGAAGTGTTTTACACCATTATTGAAGAGCAAACTAAAAACAAAATGTTAGCAGAGGCTAGCCCAGAGTATGCTTTTGTGGCTGTAGGTCCAAGCATGGTGCCTGAACTCAAGTCTCAACCGAAAAGAGCCTTAATTTGCATATTAGGTGCGCTACTGGGCGGTATGTTGTCGGTTCTGATGGTACTTATCATGCATTATGCTAAAAAATCCGATTGATACAGTAGCTTTTTAGCTATCTGGTGCCAGCGGTCCCGCGGTTAACTAGTAATAAAAAACCTGTCGTTAGTGAAATTATTGCCTCCTAACTAAGGCTAATAATCTTTTGCTCTCCCGTAAAAGGAGTTTGTAAAGCTTTGGTTAACAATGCCTTTAACCGAGGCCTTGGCTCAGAAATGTTAGTTAATTAGCAAACTCTACCCTCGATGTTGGCCGTCTCCGCTTTGTTATGTGTCGCTCACGCTATGTGCCATGTTCAGCGATTCAATATGCTACTCCGCGGGCATTGTGGACTAGCTGGGTGTCACAGTGAGTTAGATTGCATAAACAATGCATATACAAATAGAGTAACTCTGTATCCTGCTCAAAACATGTTGCTAGTTGATATTTTGGTAGCAACCAAACGTCGGAGTCTCACAGTGTCTTTACTAACATTATCTAGCAAAGAAAGTAGTAAGCTTTTATTGATGGCCAGTTTATCGGCTTTCTTGTTTGGTGTTGTAGGTTTGTTTTTGATCGGCTTGATGCAGTTAGTAAGCATGCAGAGTTTTGCCGAAGACTCGGTGCATAAGCATGGCATCGCTGAAATGCAGGCATCACGATTGGGCGGAGCAGCGACCATATTGGGCGGCATTTTTTTGATCGCTATGTTAGCGTTTAGCGGCCTTCGAGGTAATAGTAGCGGGCCTTTGGATGTTGGCTGGTTTGCATGGGTCGCCGTGATAGGCTGTATGTTATTGGGGCTAGTCGAAGATATTCGTAATGATAGCCTCTCACCGAGGGTTAGATTAGCCTCCAAGACTTCCATTTTCACCTTGGTTCTGTGGCTGTCGCCCACTCTAGTTCCCTCTGCCATTGGTGTTCCGGTCATCGATTCATTGCTCGCCGTTCCCGCGATAGCTTTCGTACTGTGTGTTGTGTTCTGTGTGGGGTTTTTAAATGCGGTTAACATGGCTGATGGGGCCAATGGATTAGTGTCCAGCATCGTGGTGATGGCTAATATCATTTTTTATCAAGAGCTGGGGGGGCTTGGTTTTTTAACGGTATTAACGTGCACTTCTGTGTTTTTAATCTTTAATGTTATCTCTGGCCGTTTGTTTTTAGGTGATGCTGGCGCTTATGGAATGGGTGCCTGTTTATTGATAAGTGCGCTCTACTGTTTTGGTTATGGCTATATGTCATTATCTTTTTTGGCGGCGTTACTGTCTTATCCTTGCTTAGATTTTTTGTTTAGCATTCTTCGGCGATTTGCGACGGGGCGGTCTATCACCAAACCAGACAATGATCATCTTCACAATCGTATCCACTTTCAGTATCGTAAAATATTTAGATCTAGAAATTTAGCGAACTCGGCATCAGGTATGACCGTAGCCGCGGCTAGCTCCGGTGTTGTTCTTGTGGGTTATCTGTCAAATTGGTGGCCGATTACCAGTGAGCAATGGGCCTTTGTTTTTGCCACACAGTGTTTGGTGTACGGTCTTGCGTATTACGCCACTGGTCGGACGGCATCTCAGCCAAAGACTGCTTAGTGGAATGTTAGAGCTATTTCGGTTAATAGTTATTTAAACCTCAAGTCTCGCAGACGTGCATAGAATAATGCTATACTTATTCACATAGTTGGGAAAATCTCCTGAACGATTTTCTTATTCCTCACAGGGTGAGTTTTACGTGACTTATTTTTCACTTACAGGCAGCGATCTTGCAAAACTTACCGCCTCGCTACTTTTGTCGGCAGGCTTGTTTGGTGTTCTAGGTTTATTTGTTGTACTCATTATGCAGTGGCTCACATTGCAAACCTATGCGTCTGAAGGTTCTAATAAACATGGTATCTCTGAGGTTCAGTCCTCGCGGCTTGGTGGTCTCGGTGTTTTTCTGGGTGTATGTATCTCATTGGTTTATTTTGAGTGGGAAGAGTCGCTAGGCCTAAACTCCATGACGCATTCTGGAGTTGGAGCGGTGGTTTGGTTCGGCATCATAATTTGCGCCCTATTGGGCTTGGTGGAGGATGTCCGTAATGGTAGCCTTTCGCCACGGTTCAGGTTGGTCGCTAAGACCCTTGTGCTGTTACTCATTTTCATCATAACGCCCGAGCTAGTCCCTTCAGAAGTGGGTATTTTTCTCTTGGACTGGCTTTTAGGGGTTCCAGTCATCGCAATTGTTCTGACGCTGGTTTTTTCAGTAGGGTTTTTAAATGCGGTCAATATGGCGGATGGTGCTAATGGGCTCTTGCCAGGTATTCTTGTGGTCAGCTTTTATATTTTTTCTGCCGAGGTAGGTGGTGTTGAGTTCGCTAGTTTGTTGATTGGCTGTGGCGTGTTTTTTATTTATAACGTAATTTCAGGCCGGCTTTTTTTGGGTGATGCGGGCTCTTACGGACTTGGAGCAGCTGTGCTTTTGTCTGCCTTATTTGTGTACTCTAAAGGTCTAGTGTCTCTGCCGTTTTTAGCGGTGCTTTTCTTTTATCCTTGTTTTGACCTGCTGGTGAGTATTGTGCGGCGAAAAATAGCCGGTGTTTCCATTATGCAGCCTGACAATGACCATTTACACAACAGGGTGCATGGGTTTTTCAGAACTTTCTTTAGCTCTAAAACGACAGCAAATTCAGTCACCGGTGTGTCCGTTGCTTTTGCTAGCTCTGGTTTTGCTTTGGTTGGTTACTTGAGCGGCTTGATACCGATCACAAGCCATTTGTGGTTGTGGGTGTTTGTCCTTCAGTGTGTTCTTTATACTGCGGTTTTCTTTAGCTTGGGTAAGGTCAAAATAAGCCTCAATAATGAAGTAATGGCCTAGCGATACGGCGCTTTAGCTTGTAATTCCCCCGTTTTATGGTATCATGTTCATCGATTGAACAGGCTTAGAACTGTGGCTTCTCCGCCGATTTTCTGAGCTCATAGGGGTCTCTTGACTAGCAAGAGTCCTGCGGTAGCCTGCCTGCCTAAAAATTATTAGCCCAAACCTCAATTATGATTAACCAAGAACTCGAATACCGTGCGCTCAAAGTACTGGAGCAACGCCCCGATATGACTCAGCGAGAGTTAGCTGAGGAGTTAGGCGTTAGCTTGGGTAAGACACATTATTTGGTAAAGTCTCTTATTGACGTTGGTTGGGTTAAGTTAGATAACTTTCAGCGCTCAGATAACAAGTGGGGCTATGCGTACTTGCTGACGCCCAAGGGCATTTTGGAGAAGGCTGCCATCACAGCGCGGTTTTTAGTTAGTAAGCAGCGAGAATATAGCGATTTGCAGCTAGAAATACAGCAGCTGCAAGAAGAAGTTAAGCAACAACAAAATCTAAAGCAGGATTAAGTACTTACATGGCTAACTATAATATTTATGGCATCGGTGCGGCCTTAGTGGATACTGAGATTCAGGTGTCTGACTCATTCCTGGCTAGTGCTAATATTGACAAAGGTGTTATGACCTTGGTTGATGAAGACCGACAGTACGAGCTTCTAGCTGCTTTGTCCTCAGGAAGCCACGCAATGGGCCGCAAGTGCGGTGGGTCCGTGTGCAACTCAGTGGTTGCCGCCAGTAGCCTCGGTGCTAAAGCATTTTTTAGCGGTAAGGTGGCCGATGATAGTGACGGCCAGTTTTATATCAATGATCTGCAAGACGCAGGCGTCGATTTCCATTCTGCAGGTCAAGAGTCAGGCATTACGGGTAAGTGTCTGGTCATGGTGACCGATGATGCCGAGCGCACCATGAACACCTTCCTGGGTGCCAGTGAGGCCTTATCAGAACGAGAAATTGATCAGGCAGCCTTAGTTAATTCAGAATGGTTCTACGTTGAGGGCTACCTGGTTACTGACGAGGCGCGAACATTGGCCACCAAGGCCGCGGTAGAGACTGCTAAGGCGAATAATGTAAAAGTAGCGATCAGCTTGTCAGACCCCTTTGTGGTGGCCGTCTTTGGTGATGCGCTACGTGATGTTATAGGCGGTGGTGTTGATCTTATTTTTTGCAATAAAGATGAGGCCATGGCCTTTACCGGCACCGAGTCGCTTGAGGCGGCCGCAGACGCTCTGAAGCAGTACACCAAGACCTTCGCCATTACCGATGGCGCTAATGGCGCCATTACCTTTGATGGTCATACCATGAATCAATCGAAGG
>ENA-OSJC01003734-OSJC01003734.1-marine-metagenome-genome-assembly--contig:-NODE-3734-length-10742-cov-13.103985_pt1 | contig 10742 bp, 11 predicted proteins | sample MGYA00237885_ERZ534234 | MGnify/ENA primary metagenome ERZ534234 (study PRJEB26413, sample SAMN06343907) | marine metagenome | isolation source: coastal waters | place: Atlantic Ocean: West Antarctic... | reverse complement strand
GTTCTTGGCTTGGATAGAAGAAGGGTCGCTATACGATCAAGCCACGCGGCGCTAAACAGTTTACTCCAGTCAGCAGGTGCAATTATAATGAAGAAAGCATTGTGTTTGCTTGACGAGTATGCTACAATATGGGGTATAGATTATCACATTATAGGAAACATACATGATGAAATCCAAACAGAAGTTAGAGAGAAAGACGCAGAGCGTTTTGGAAGACTTGCAACCAGTTGTGTCGAAGCAGCAGGACTTTTTTACAAGCTCAACTGCCCCCTTGCAGGAGACTACAAAGTTGGCAACAGTTGGGCGGACACCCACTAGCTTACAGTGCGCTGCTTGTGATGTAGAGTTAGGAGAAGATAACTGGACGGCTTACTATAGAAATAACAATATAAAAACATGTAAAGCCTGTAACAACCCTGACCGAAAGTACAACAATCCTCAGAGCAACCCTGCAAGGATGTGGGTAAACGGTAAGTACGTACCAAAGACACACCCCCTGTACAAAGCAGGACGTTACAAGGGGTTTGAAGATGCAGCCTTTAGTTCCTTAGAGAACTTCAAGGATAGCCCACAAGGACAGGTGTACATCATTACCAACCCTGCTTGGGAAGGTTGGGTTAAAGTTGGGATGGCTGTAGATGCTAATGATAGAGCAGGTAACTATCAAACATCTTCACCCTACAGAGATTATGAGTTAGCACATGTAGTAGACACGGCAGACCGCAGGGCTACAGAAGCAGAGACACACGCTAGACTAGGTGGCCTGTTTGAACAAAGGAATGAGTGGTTCAAGTGTAGTGTAGAGATGGCTAAACGTATTATAGATGGTGTAGTGGAGGAACAATATGACGAAGCATGTTGAAGATCTAGTGGCAGACATCTACGCCATGATGGAAAGCAAGGACGCTGACCCATCTGTAAACGTAGAGGAAGAGATAGAGAGGTTTGGGGAAGGTGTGAAGGCGTTAATGCGTACAGAGTTTGGTCGGGAGAAGCGAGAGGATAACCGCAAGCTACGCTTGTCGAACATTGGCCGCACTGACCGCTACCTTTGGAATCATTACAACGGCACTGACAAGGAAGAGATAGAGCCACACACTTATGTCAAGTTTATGTATGGTCACTTGATTGAAGAGATGTTAATCTTCTTGACACGGATGGCAGGACACACAGTTACGGATGAGCAGAAGGTGTGTAAGGTAGACGGCATTGTAGGTCACATGGATTGTTCAATTGATGGCATAGTGACGGACGTTAAGTCAGCCAGTGCATTTGGTTTTAAGAAGTTTAAGGATGGTAGTCTTGTACATGACGATCCATTTGGTTACATCGATCAGATCAAAGCCTATGCCCACTCTTGTGGCGAGACTAAGGTTGGTTGGTTAGCTATGGACAAAGCCAACGGACACTTGACTTACCTTAAGTATGACTTAGTAGACAACGCTAGTGAGAAGCTTAAAGTCCCTATCACTGACAGGATAGAACACATCAAAGCCCTTGTGTTAGGGCCAGAGCCAACTGAGTATTGCCACGAGCCTATACCAGATGGTAAGTCAGGTAACATGAAGTTAGCAATTGGTTGTTCTTATTGTCAGTTTAAAGAACATTGCTACCCTGAGATGAGAGTATTTAGCTACGCCTACGGGCCTAAGTATCTTTGCAAGGTAGTCAATGAACCACGAGTAAGGGAGTATGTCCTAGATGAAACAGGCTTTTAGGTCAGGACTAGAGAAGAACTTATCAGAGAAACTAGATGGGCAGTACTTGTTTGAACCATACGGGCTGCCCTACACTACACACAGGAAGTACCTACCGGACTTCGTACACGAAGACAAGGCAGTGCTGATCGAATGTAAAGGGTTCTTTAGAGTAGGTGACACACAGAAGTATACGGCTATTAGAGACTCAATGCCGGAGTGGGAGCTAGTGTTTGTACTTAGTAACCCACACAAGAAGGTACGGAAGGGCGGTAAGATAACGATGGGTGAGTGGTGTGACAAGCAAGGCTTTAAGCACTACACTATAGACACAGCCAAGGAACTGACCAAGTACATTAAAAGGAAGAAAGTCTAATGGCCTATACATTTGAAGAGTACAGAGAAGCTTTTCTCAGAGACAGTGATGAAGTGCTTATCTTAGAGACACTCTATATAACAAGTGAAGACTTACTGAACGCTTTTGAAGACCGACTAATTAGGCATAGAGAAGAGGAAGTAGAAGATGAGCATTAATAACGCAACACCACAAGACTGGGATAGACTGCGCAAGCAATCACCAGCAATAGAGCCTACAATAGATGAGTCAATGATGAAGGTTTATATTGATATGTCGAATGAAGAGCTTACTTCGTACATATTTGATGATGAAGAGACAGACGTAGTAAACAACCCTGACCACTATAACACCGGCAACATTGAGTGTATTGATGCAATAGAGGAATCCATGTCCAGTGTTGCATTTAAAGGCTACCTCAAGGGTAACTGCATGAAGTACCTGTGGCGCTATGACTACAAAGGTAAGCAGGTAGAAGACCTAGAGAAAGCAGGGTGGTACTTGCATAAGCTAACGGATATGGTGGAGGAGGAGAACAGTTAATGGCTACAGGGCAAACACATGGGGGCAAGGGTTCTACTACCCGCCCCACAGACAAGAAGAAGTATGAAGATAACTACGATGCTATCTTTGGTAAGAAGACAAGGGAAAAGGAAGAACTGTACAAAACTGTCAATGAAGTTCTTAAAGAAGCTAAATTAAAGGATATGCAATAATGGATCAGTATCAACAATTTATACATAAAAGTAGATATGCACGTTGGATGCCAGAGGAAGGCCGTAGAGAGACATGGGCAGAGACAGTACAGCGTTACGTAGACTTCTGGTCTAACCGTGGTCAGATCGATGAGAAGACAGGTAAGAAGCTGTTTAAAGCTATCCATGATTTAGAAGTAATGCCATCAATGCGCTGCCTTATGACAGCAGGTGTAGCACTTGACAAGGACAACGTAGCAGGCTTTAACTGCTCCTACCTAGCCATTGACTCACCACGTAGCTTTGATGAGCTGATGTATGTGCTTATGTGTGGCACAGGCGTAGGCTTTAGTGTTGAACGGAACTTCATTACCAAGCTGCCAGTAGTTGCTGAGTCCTTCCACAAGTCCGACACAACCATTGTAGTAGGTGACAGCAAGGTAGGATGGGCTAGTGCGTTCCGTGAGCTAATTGCTATGCTGTACGCAGGTAAGATCCCTAAGTGGGACATGTCCGGTGTACGTGGTGCAGGTGAGCGACTAGAGACCTTTGGTGGTCGAGCGTCAGGCCCACAGCCCCTTGATGATTTGTTCCACTTCTGTGTAGGTATCTTCCAGAAGGCTGAAGGCCGCAAGCTGACCAGCATTGAGTGTCATGATGTTGTATGTAAGATTGCTGATATTGTAGTTGTAGGTGGCGTTAGACGTTCAGCTTTGATTAGCTTGTCTAACTTGTCTGATGGCCGCATGGCTAAAGCTAAGTCAGGTGCGTGGTGGGAGAAGGAAGGTCATCGTAGACTTGCTAACAACTCTGTAGCTTACACAGAAAAGCCAGACTTTGAAGCGTTCCTTAACGAGATGCAAACATTGTATGAGTCTAAGGCTGGCGAGCGTGGTTTGTTTAGCCGTGTAGCAGCTCAGAAGATTGCAGCACGTAATGGACGTAGAGATCCTAATCATGACTTCGGAACTAACCCTTGCAGTGAGATAATTTTACGCAGTAACCAGTTTTGCAATTTATCGGAGATTGTTGTACGTGCAGATGACACACTCAAGACACTCAAGGCCAAGGCTGACATTGCTGCCATCATAGGTACACTACAGGCCACGTTGACTGACTTTAGATACTTGCGTAACTGTTGGAAGAAGAACACTGAGGAAGAGGCGTTGCTAGGCGTGAGCATGACAGGCATTATGGATCATGAAGTAACCAGTCGCTCTGACGGCTCACCTATGCTGGCTACGTGGCTAGAGGAAATTAGAGATGTTGCTGTTGCAACCAATAAGAAGTGGGCTGAGAAGCTTGGCATTAACCAGTCTACGGCTGTTACTGCTGTTAAGCCAAGTGGTACTGTTTCTCAGCTTGTTGACAGTGCTAGTGGCATTCACCCTCGCTTCTCTGAGCATTACATTCGCCGTGTACGTTCAGACAAGAAAGACCCGCTTGCAAGCTTCATGTCAGCAGCAGGGTTCCCAGTTGAACAGGACGTTATGTCAGAGACATCGTTAGTGTTTGGTTTCCCTGTGAAAGCACCCAAGGGCAGCACGACAGTGAAGATGGTAGGAGCTATGGAGCAGTTAGCACTTTGGAAGACTTACCAGAATCATTGGTGTGAGCATAAGCCAAGTATCACTGTATACTATACAGATAGCGAGTTCCTGCAAGTAGCACAGTGGATATGGGATAACTTTGACATCTGTAGCGGTATCAGTCTGTTGCCTGTAAGTGACCATACGTATCAGCAAGCTCCATATGAAGACATTACTGCTGAGAAATACGAAGAGTTACTAGCAGCAATGCCACAAGGTGTTAATTGGAATGATCTTGTATACTTCGAAAGTGAAGACAACACCACAGGATCACAAGAGTTAGCATGTACTGGTGGAGCATGTGAGATAGTTTAGGGTGCAATAAGTGTAGTGAATTAGCATTTATTGGTACATAAAACTGTAGTAAAACTTAGGGGCCTTGCGGCCCCTTTTTTATTGCTGTTGTTTGTTGTCTACTTCTTTCTGTATGTCCTGTCTAAACTTAGCTGCCTCATACTCACCCATGCCTCTTACTAAGTCATCAATGATAACAGCCATTGCTTTCTCTTTTGCAGAGTCTGTTTTAAAAGTAGCTTTATCAAAGGCTAACATCTTGTTGACTACTTTAGGGTTAAAAGCGGCCTTAGCTAAGAAAACAGGAGCTGTTAAGACAGCAGCTAAGCTGAAAGCAGCACCTAAAACACCGCCTGTAGCGTAACCAGCTACAGTTGTTGCTCCTTTTAATACCTCACCTACACCAGCGAACTCCTTCCCTCTTAAGAACAGAGTACCTAAGTTCCCGTCTGGGTTTTTAGCAGCTTCTGACATTGCATTCATAAGCTGCTTAACTCTAGGGTAGTCCGCGCCTGTAACTGTCCTTAACATGTCAGCGTTGGCTGGAGTGCTATACTTAGCTGCTAAGTTTTGATAATCGGAGACGTTAAACTCGGCAGAACTTATATTTTTAAAAATATTTTTAAGGTAGCCTTGCTTTATAATCTCTTTAGCTTCAGCAGCAGAAGCGTAGGGTATGTCGGAAGGCAGTCCTTCGACGCGGCCCAGTTGTTTATACGATTCGTCAATACTTTTCATAAACTCTCTAACTTTACTAGTGTTAGACTGTGATGTAAGCATTTTTCCTAAAGCAACGTAATCATCATCTACTGCTTTCTTAATGACATTTTTATTTATAGTGGGTAATAAGTTCTCTCTTGCGTTTTTATAGTTAGTTTTTAAAACCGCGTAGTCACCCGCTGCTGCGGTGTCCGCCTGTTTAATAGTGTTTATAAAGGAGTCTTTTAAAATGTCTACAACATCCCCAAGTTCTTTTTGTGCTATAGTGTTGTACAAACCTGAGTTTACGTCACCAAACTTACGTATCTCTGCCGACAACATTCGATCCACTTCTAGCACATCTGTTGCTTTCATGTTAGGGAGTTGTAACAAGCCAGTCATCTTTTCATTAATAAACTTAGTAGTGGCAGGGTCTAAAGAACTTTCTGATTTAGAAATTACTTCGGTTTTTGGCTTTAATAAATAAGAGTAAGGTGCTCCACTTTTCGACTCAACTGTACGAACGCCTGTTGTTTTTACTCGATTAGCGTTTAGGTACGCACTTAATTTCTTTTTGATAGGCGTTGTATTAACAACTTTATTACTCAGGGTTTCTTTTATAACACCAAGGCTCTCACCATAAGCATCACTAAGTGCTAAACGTCCAGCGTTAATTGTGTCATACATTGCCTCACCAACCTCACGAGGAGAAGCTTCACCACGCATGGGTACTTTATTGATAACATCATCTAAAGCTCCACGTATAGCTGTGTTCACGTTTGCTACTTTTTCTAAATTAGCTTTTTCCGAAAGTATACCGGATTGTCCTAGCTTCTCAGCCATAACCTCAAAAGCGTTAGCTTGTCCAGTTTGTGACCTAGACAAAGAAGCGTTACGACCTGTAAGTATGTTCTGTGTAGCCTGTAAAGACTCACGAGAACCTGCCTCCATGCCTTCCTTAGCTTGCTTAAGGATCATTTCAGCAGTCTCTTCAGGAGTATGACCTAAAGCTTTTTTACTTAAAGCATATCCGCCTTTTATTAAACGTACCGAACCTAGCGTAGCTATGTCAAGACCTATCCCTATAGCTGCTTTCTCAACTGCTTCTTGATACTGGAGGTCTTCACCACTTAAAGCGTCTGAAGCAAGAGAACCACTGAAGGTTCCCACGGCTCCACCGCCAACAGCAGCGGCTCCTACAAGCCATGGGTTAAGCGTAGGCGCTGCAAGTTTAGCACCTACAACAGCGCCAGCAATACCTGCGGGTATGTCCACGTTCTCCTTCAGGAACTGACCTACGTCCACACCTTGACCTGTAGCCCCAACGCCTCTACGTGGGGTGGGGTTATACTCAGGGTTGGTAGGGGCTATAGCAGGAGCAATAAAGTCTTCAGGCGTTGCTTTACCATTGCGCGTTAGCAGCTCCTGTAGACGAGTCTGTGTCATATCACTAGGCATGTTAGTAACCGAAATTACTCTGCCGTTAGGTAAACGTAGTTGTTGTACTGTAGCCATGCTTTAAAATCCTTATAGTGGAAGAGTAGACATATCAATAACTTCACCATCTGTAACCATTGGGGAGGATGCTTCGTTTGAATCACCCCACTGATTTAAAGTATACTCATTAAAAGCTGATTCTGTTACGTCAGTTCCTAAGAGATAACGCTCACGAGCTATTATCCTTGTAACTTCATCAATGTAGGATTGTATTTGAGCTTCGTTAGCACCCTTTGTCTTACCCAGATTTTCACCTAACTGTAAAGCAAAGTTACGTTCTCCTTCCGTGGGGTTAGATCCTAAACGTTTTAAACCATTTAAGACTTTTGTTTTTGCGAAACGTTCAAACTCAGAAACACTTGTAGGCGTAGTACCTAAGAAATCTGTAACTTGTTTTGAAAGAGATGTCAAAGCACCTCCGGTACGTATTTCCTTAAGCGCAGACAGCATTTTATTAGCGTCTTCAAGCTCAAAACTAGCTGCTGCGTAAGCGTTACCAGCTTGTGCTTTACGCTTGGCAAATGCTTTGCTTCCTTCAACGGCTCCTTCTGTATCAGCAGCAAGAACGATAGACTCAAGACCTGTTAGACTATAAGCACCACCCACAGGAGTTACAGCGCCTATTGGACTTTCTGGCCCTTCACTAGTTAAGTTGACATAAGAAACTTGTGCCTCCTGTGTATCTTTATTAAAAGAAGAAATCGCTGCAAAAATATTACCATCTTGGTCTTTTACTTTAAAGCTCTCGCCTTTAACAGTGCCGGAGCTATCACGTTCTTTAATAAAATCCCCAACATTGTCCGCAGTTAAAACACCAGCGTTAACAAGCGCTTCTTCTTGTGGCCCATACTTGTTTGCTACATAAGTCGCAAGAGCTGCTTTCCGTGTTGTTGCTTGTTGTTGAGTAGTCGCTAACTGTGTTAAAGAACGAGCAGCCGCAATAGACTGAGCAGCACCAGCCATGTCACCAGTAGACTGTTGTATCTTAGCAAGCTGCATCAACCCTTCAGGCTTGTTTAAGTCAAGCCCCGACAGGGCCTGCTGCATCCTCGCCTTCTGCTGCTGATCACCAGTACGTGTGTCAACACCAAACATGCCACCAAGACCCTGACGCATCATCTCCTCACGTTGTGGAGCACGAGAAGCAATACCACGGGCTAGGTTGGAACCTAAGCCGCGACCTTGGATCTGTGCAGCCCTTGCCTGCCCTTGTGTACGTAAGTCTTGATCGGTCGGTAAACCAGTCATCAAACCTGTTAAATCTAATTTAGCCATTGTGTTTTTTCCTTTGTTTTAAGCGGGATACTGTTGGGCGATTTGTGCGGGAGTCATGCTAGGGTTAGCTTGAAGCGCGGCAGCTATTTGAGCAGGAGTAGCCCCACCAAAAGAAGCGTCAAAAGCACCCCCACCAGAACCACCAACTAGATTTTGCAACCAATCAGGTAAGTACTGATCAAGACCTCCAAGCAAACCTGAAGCACCACCAGTGCCTCCTATAGTATTAGCCATACTCTGAAGACTAGCAAGCTTTTCATTTTGTCCTAACTCAGCAGCCTGTAAGTAACCTTCAAGACCTGTCTGTCCTAACTGCGCTTGCAAAGAAGTCCCAGCGCGGTCTCCAGTACCCACAAGGTTGCTAATGTCAGTGCCCATCCCAAGCATAGAGAGTGCTTGGTTCTGAGGTAAGTAACCCGATTGTATCATTGCAGACAGGTTAGATAAGTCTAGTCCTTGTAGCTGTGAAGGCAACTGTGCAGCCTGTGTTCCAAGACCAAACAAACCGGAACCTAAACTTAAGCGACCTTGTTGTAGATTTTGTTGTAAACCCGCTGCACCCTGATCAGCACTTTGCAACGCTAAGATGTTCTGTAGCTGCTGTTGTGTTACCTGATCACCAGCCTGTTGTCCAGCTAAACCGATATTAGCAAGTGCTCCTCCACGGCTAATACCAGCAGTTTCAAGGTCTGAAGCTATACCAGCTAAACTACCAGCAGCAGAACTCGCAGTAACGCCTCTTGACAAACCTTCGCTCTGTAGTTGTGACTCAATTTGTTCAGCACTTAAGCCTAACTGAGACAACTGTGAAGCTCTTGCCTGTGCTTCAGACTGTAAACCTGAAGAAGTCCCTGCTAAGCCAGAAGCTAGTCCTGTTAACCCTGTTGCTGTTGCTAAGTTTTGCTGTTGTTCAGCCATCGCCATCTGCTGCGCTTGTAAAACTGCTGTGTTACCTGCTTCAGCCTGTGCTTTAGCAAAAGCAAATTGTTCAGGAGTTCCGCCATACTGCGCAGTAGAGATACCTCCACGCCCTCCAGCAAATAGCTCTTCTTCCATACGTAAACGTTCACGTTCTTCATCAGGAAGCTGCGTAGCTCTAATCATATCATAAAAATCAGACTGTCGTTCTTCTGGAGAGGTTAATAAGCCTTCTCCAGCAGCTCCTGCAAGAGCTGAGTACTGCGCTCGAAGTGCTTCAATATCTGAAGGTGCCTCAAGAGTATTTAAACCTTGTCGTCCTAGATTTAAAGCTTGCTGACCTAACTTACCAATTAATGCACTGGGCTGCTGTCCTAGCAAACCTTCAACTTGTCCAGCAAACTGACCACGTAACTGATTAATGTCAGCAGGCTGGCCTGCATTCCCTAGCTGTGCTTGTGCTCCTGTAAGACCTAGTTGCGTCAGTCCTTCTAAGCCAGTAGGTTGTCCATATTGTCCAAGCTGTTGTCCAAACAAACCACCTATAGCGCCGCGTTGTGCTGCTATAGAAGGGTCTATAGAACCTACTTGAGCTAACTGTTGTCCTGCTTGACCGTAGGTTTGTGAGCCTATCTGACCAACTTGGGGATCAAACGAACCGCCTAAGTTTCCTGCTAAAGCACCTGCTCCGCCTAGTAATTGAGACTGTAAGGCTTGCTGCTCTGGACTGAGGTTAAGGTTAAAGCCGCCTTCTGGTGTTGTTCCAACATTAGCTAGGCTACTTGTTACTGTAAAAGGTTTAAACTGTGAACCTTCGACAGCTTGAGTACCTAACCTTTCAGCACCTGCCACAGCTTCTTGACCCAAAGTTGCAAAAGCATCTTGACCTTCTTGACCAAGTAAATAACTAGAACCTACGTTAAACAAGTTACCTAGTGTAGAGCCGCTGCCACTCAGTGTAGAACCACCACCAAACATAGTTGTATTTAAAGGTTGTCCTGTTGCAGTGTCGTAGTTTACTCCGCCTTTAGTGTAGTAAGCAGCCATTAGTAAGACCCTCCAGTAATTGTGTCAGCAGTCAGTGTGCCAGTTACGTTTACAGTAGCTACTGTTATAGTCCCTGTAAAAGTAGGACTTGCTGAGTTAGCTTTAGAGTTCACAGCAGTTTGAATGTTATTAAACTCAGTATTGATTTCAGAACCCTTTACAATCTTAGCAGGGTTGCCAGCAGCTAGGGAGTCCTTAGTTGCGAAGTTAGTAGTTTTAGTATAGTTGGACATTAGATCATTCTCCCTATTAGAGCATGTATATCAATTTTCTGTATTGAAAAAGGTGAGTTATTAATTTCAGCTTCTATACCTACCGTCAGCACTGAGCCGTTACCAGAGGCATTAACTTTTGGAGTGTTAATAACAACAGCTCCTGTGTACTCAGCAGTTGTGTTGTACTCTGCTATACCATACTCAGCAGGGTCGCCACTAGCAAAAGTAAATGCTTGCTTTGTGAAGCTATCTGTGTAATCATAGCCCCAGTTTAAAGTAGTCTCTGTGTTCTGACCACCAATGATAGTCAAGTTAAACTTCTTTAAAAACTTTAAGTTTGCAGGACTTTGGAAGTCGTTAGGGTTGCTAAAGTAACGTAGCTGGTACTTTGTGGTATTATCAAGATAGCTACCGTAGCGTATGATGCCTTCACTATGTCCCATGTACAAAGAGTCATCAGC
>ENA-OSJC01003733-OSJC01003733.1-marine-metagenome-genome-assembly--contig:-NODE-3733-length-10747-cov-4.825773_pt1 | contig 10747 bp, 9 predicted proteins | sample MGYA00237885_ERZ534234 | MGnify/ENA primary metagenome ERZ534234 (study PRJEB26413, sample SAMN06343907) | marine metagenome | isolation source: coastal waters | place: Atlantic Ocean: West Antarctic... | reverse complement strand
AGCCTGTGTTGGTGATTTTCTTGCCATCGAAAATCATCTCGCCATCCTTATGGTCAATGCATTCCCAGTCCGCCCAGCGTTTGTAGGCTGCTTGTTGCAGGCGCTGAGGCACGCCGCCTGCGAACGGCGCGGTACTGCACGCAAGTGGCTTATCAGGATGGAGAGAGCAGGGTTTATCTTTTAACGCCGGACAGGCCAGGCCTTCGGGCACAGTGACCATAATTGTGCCATAGACATGATAGATATAGGGGGTTACGCCGGGCGGTCCAGCCCGCAGCCGGTGACCAAATGTTTTGACATGCTTGATCAATTCATCAGGGTTTTTGCCCTTGCGTGCAGCGACGATACGAACAGACAGCGGAAATAAGTCAGCAAACCGCATCGCTTCCTCGATCGTTACTTCAGGGCCGCCGGCATCGCAGCATTTGCCACATAATGTGCATTCAAACTTTAGCATTCGTACGTGCGATCTTCTTTTCGGTTTTGAGCAAATTTCGAGAGGTTAAGACTAGCGACTTGCATAAAGGAAATCTATGAATGATAGATCATTTGCAGCTGAATTTCTGACGGGACCCCTCATTATGCCGATTGACCAAACCGTCGCACAGATCGCCTATGATGTGGTGACCCGTTATATTGCAGCCATAAATGCGGGCGATGGCAGGGCGGTGAATGAGACGCTGAATTTTCCCCATTTCCGGATTGGGGCCAAGGGCGGTGTCATCCACTATCCCGACAGTAGCGCGGACCATTTGGGAAAATTTCGCGGGCTGACCAATGCGGACGGCTGGCACCGTTCCGTCGTCGATAGAATGGAAGCGATTTACACCCTGCCCACAAAGGCCCACGTGGAAATAGACTTTCGTCGGTTACGCGCCGATAGCTCGGTGATCGGGACCTATCATTCCCTCTATATAATTACCATCTTGCACTTTAATTCTATAGCTCATCCTATGAGGTATATCCCAGTGCTGTCCAAGATCTCCTTTTAAGCGAATTTTTACATCGAAAGTTTTATCTCTTAGGGTCAACGTGCCTTTAACTTCTTGAGGGTTTACCAAGACATTAGTTTTTAATGCGTTCTCTCTATCAGATAAAATTTTTTGATAATTAGAAAATTTGAGATCAAGATATAACGTAGGAATACTGTGAGCAGGCCCCTGGACTTTATAATTCAATAATTCAATTAAATTAATTTCTTTAAGGGAAGTTGATCGCGTAGCTCCTAAATCTAATGCATAAATGTGACTTAAAAGAATTTCTTTTTGAAGATTAAAAGTTTTTGAGCCTATAAATAATATTAGACAAGTAATGATAAGGGTTATAGTTAAGACAATTATCCAGTTGCTTTTTTCTTTTATGACAAGCATTTGCTTGCTTACCAATTAGTTTTTGCTTCAAAAAGTGAAACTGAAATCGATAAATTATTTTCCCGCAGAGCATCAGACAGTGAATCAAGGTAACTAGTATCTAATTCATTCAGAATATTTTCCATAATTTTATTGGGTAAAGTAGGCTAGCACTTAAATTGTTTTATAGTTTTAAGCAAGTCCACAAATAATTTTTTATATTGATTGCCAGAAAACCTAACAACTTCACTATGTGAATGCCTCACAACATAAGAATGGGTAACATTGCCTGCTTCTAAAATTCCTAAATTTAATTCCATGCTAGTTACCTTGATTTAATCCCTGAATGCTCACCAAAGATTCTCTAGAAAGTATATCAATGAAGTGATTGCTGATTACCTTCCCTGCAAGCTTACTACCTTCATTATTAAAGTGAACACCATCATACAAGTACTTACTAGATCCTGGGATTAAAGCATCCAAATCAATTAGTGGAATATTCTGCTCTATTGCTACCATCCGAGTAATATTATTAAATTTTTTATACATTGCTACATATTGCTCTGGGTTCATGCCAAGGTTTATGGAGGTTTCAAGTAAAGCCTTAAAAGCCGTATCATTCATATTAATTCTATTAGCTTGAGTCATCAATATTGGTTCGATGCCCCAAGCTCGAGCAACTTGAGCAAAAGAAACTAATGAAGAGCGAAACTGCTTCTCTCCCTCCTCAAAATCAATAGAAAGTTTTCCTCTAAATCCTTCAAATTCATCGCCACGTAATTTCACCACGTAAGGTAATAATCGAGGCTGTAAGTAGGCATAAAGATTGGGGAAAATTATATTTTTTAAGCCTTTCAGGGAAAAAAATATTGCACTCTTCGGAGAGACCTTTGAAGTAAAAGTTGATTTTGAATTGCCTGCCACCAAGGCTCTGGTACTGGGTGCGATCCAGTAACTCTCTGTTTTTGTAAGGAGAGATAGATCATTGACGTTATGCATGAGCACTACAAAATTTGGCTTGAGTGGGATGCCTTTTGCAATAAGAGCTAAATTTGAATGCATTGAGTTATTTCCTGACACACCACCATTATGAGTTGTGATCTTTTGATTAAGCTCTTTTCGCATAGTGCGCTCTACGACACTTGGAAATCTATTTTCTGTTTGGACATAGAGATTTTCTGTTGTGCTGCCCCCAAAAAATATGATTCTAAGCTCTGGATTAGGTTCATGAGTATTGCCATTATCAATAAAACCATTGTCATCAATTTTAACTTTGTAGGGAGCCTGCTCCAATGAATCAGTCTTACTCATGTGCTCATCATTGGGAGTTATAGTTGCAGATTGACTAGGATTAAACTCTCTTAATACAATCGAACGATTCGTTGCTTGAGCCGTGGAAGTTACCAAAAACTCATCTGTCTGTACTAATCCAAAGCTCAAATCTGTAATTTTTAATGTTGCAATTGAAACTATGATTACCAAAAAGATGTTTTTAATTAGACTCATTCTTGTTATTTATATTTATATTTATATATGAAGGTATCTTATTCCAACAGTTGCATGGCAGACAACCCCCGCTAATCAACTGTGATTCGGCGGCAAAGCATGGAGTTAGGTTTCCATGTTCTGAAAAAAATTAGTAAATATTTCCTAATTTTTTGATTAACTCATCATCTTTTAGAGAATCTAAATAATCTAACGCGCCTAAATTGCCTTTAAGCTGTTCAGTATTTGATGCTCCCAAGATTACGGTTGATACATTTTGATTGAGTAAGCACCATGCTATGGCAAGCTTTGAAGGGCTAAGGTCATAATCACTAGCTACCTTTATAAAATTAGCAACCTTCTTCATTCTATCTTGGCCTCTATCTGATTCGATCATATGCTTTTTTAGCCACTCATACCCCTCTAACGATGCTCTTGAACCTTTTGGAATACCTGATGAATATTTACCAGTTAATGCTCCTGATCCTAAGGGCGACCATGTTGTGGTGCCCATGCCATATTTTTTAAAAATAGGCTCATACTCAACTTCAAATCTATCTCTATCTAACAGATTGTATTGAGGCTGCTCCATTGAGGGAGGCGTTAAATGGTTGTCTATAGCAAAAGTATATGCTTGATCAATCTCTTCTGCTGTCCACTCAGAAGTTCCCCAATATAATATTTTTCCTTGGGTAACTAAATTATGCATAGCCCAAACCGTTTCACCTATAGGAGTATCTGGGTCTGCCCTATGGCAAAAATACAGATCAAGATATTCAACTTGTAATCTTTTTAGGGCTTGATGGCATGCTTCGGTAATGTGCTTTCTGCTTAAGCCCATTTGAGTCGGTGATGGATTTTCATGAGCTCCAAAAAAAACCTTTGAGCTAACGCAATAGGAGTCTCTTGGATGATTTAAGTTACTTAATGCCTCTCCCATTACAACCTCTGACAAACCTCTTTCATATCCTTCTGCATTATCAAAAAAATTGACGCCTGCATCCAAGCAAATTCCAAACATTTTTTCTGCTAATTTTGAATCAACTTGTTTATTAAATGTTACCCAGGATCCAAAGGATAGCTCAGAGAGCTTAAGTCCTGACTTACCAAGATTTCTATATCTCATATTCTTGCTCCTTGAATACCATGAACAATATCATGCAATTTCACTCTTCTGCTCCATCTTGTTAATTATGATGTAGTAAAACGGTGTCAGCATTACTGTATATCCTAATATCTGAGCGCCGATCAATTCAAAAAGAGTAAAGCAGGTAATTCCGGCAAGAAAAAGAAAGAATAATTCCAAATAACTCTTAAGGTAGCCTTCTTTAAAAGCAGCCTTGATAATTAAATAATTAATAGGCAGATAAAGTACTACTGCTGTTATTGCCCCTGGACTAAAATCATTAAAATAAAAACTAAAGAAAACATGGAAAAAAGCATTTATGACTTGGGCTGTCATTAAAAAAAATAAAACTAGGGTCGCACTAGCCCTATTGTTCTTAATTAAATGTATAAAAATAAATACTAATATTAGCGAAATGAGAATACTAAGCACAGCTTCTGTTGGAATAGAGTTGTTATCAGAGAAGTAGGTTAATCGCCACTCTCTAAAATTAAATACTATGTGCTCCTCAAAGTGATGAATTGCATATATTAAAGGGGCTAAAACAATTAAATTTTTAAACTGATTCATTTAAATCTACTCCGCAATTTCCGACTAAGCTGAAAGAATAAAAAATATTCCGTTAGAAAATATTAATTAATTAAATCATAACAAAGACTGCGATGAAGCTAAATAAACTTAGGGCAAAAATGAGCTTAAAGAAAAGTAAATAATTTTGATTGAAAGTTTATTTTGGGTGTCATTGAATTAAGTATTTCTTAGATTTTTTTATTAGCCCATCATCTAACTATACTCCTTATCTTATAATCAGATCTACTTAGCTAGAGCCTAAAAATCAAGCTTCGAATATTTCATTTTGTGTATAATAAATTTAAATACTAGGTCAACCAAAGGAAATGCCGACCAAAACTATCTATTTCTCAAAGGCTAGAACGGCTTTAAAATATGGACTTCAGGCGCTAGAGCTTAAGGGTCAAGATATCATTCTTGTGCCAGATTTTATATGCGACTCTATTTTTCAGCCTATTTCTCAAAATTCACTTAATTTTTTGCCTTATGAGTTATCTGATGATTTAAGTCCAAACTGGTCCTTGTTAGATTTACTCATAACCAAGGACGTCAAAGCTATTTTAATGGTGCATTACTTTGGTCAGCCTCAAGATATTCAAAAGTTTTCAAATTTTTGTAAAAAGCATAGCATTTTTTTAATAGAGGATAATGCACATGGGCATGGTGGAAGTGTTGGTGGGAAAGAACTTGGGGCATTTGGAGATATTGGCATTAGCTCGCCAAGAAAATTTTCTGGCAAAGGAGCTGTGCTCTATTTAAATAAAGAGCAAAGACATGATTTTGTGAGCGATCTTCCTTGTGAAAAAATTGAAAGTAGTAATATTAGTTTGGGTTCGATTCTGAGATGGACTCCTAAGATCAAACATCTGTTAAAAAGAGTGATTAAAAAGAGGCCTGCTTATGAGAATCCAAGAGCATTCAGAGAGGGTTATTATGCGGATTATTACTTAGATAACAGCTCTATATCAGCAGTGAAGCAAACTGACTGGGTTAAAATGGGTGAATTAAGGCGAAAAAAGTATGGCGAGCTGTGTGAAATTGCAATCAGAGGTGGATTGCAGCCAGTTTTTAAAAAAGTTCATGGTGAGTCAAATCCTTGGTGCTTTGCAGCTTACACATCTAACCAAAAGGAATCTATTAAATGGTTTGAGTGGGGATGGAAAAATGATGTAGAAGTTTATTCCTGGCCCTCACTTAGAGAAGAGCAAATTCAAAATAATGATTTAGCTTTTCAAAGGTGGAAAAGGATTTTATGCTTTTCTACATCCTAATATTCTGAAAATGCGAATAGAGATTCATACTCAGCTCGATGATGAAATACAGAAATTTTGGAGTGATCTAGAAGACAGAAGCAATCTAGGCCCATTTCAAAGTTTTGGCTGGGTGAAACATTGGCTTAGTACCGTCGGTCTGCCTGTGTACGATATTGAAGTGTTTGTTGTATGCATTTTTGTTAATGAGCATATTGAGGCCATCCTGCCAATGGGGATTGTTAAAAAAAATAAGTTTTCTAAACTCGAGTGGTTGGGTGGTATTCATTGTGACTATATGGGGCCGCTGGTAGCCGAAGACAGCATATTTTTTTATTCAAACTTTAATTCGATATGGAGGGAGGTGCTGACAGCATTACCTAAAATTGATGTTGTAAGCTTCCGCAATCAACCTTTAAAGCTAGGCAGCCAGAACAACCCATTTTGCTCGATGAGGCATTCAAGGGAGTATTCAAATTCATATCAAGCAAATTTTGAAGGGAGCTGGAGCCAGTTCAAGGGCTCTATTTCAAAAAAGGTTTTAAATGACTCTATCAGGCAACGAAAACGTCTTTCTAGTCTTGGGATATTAAAATTTGTTGTATTAGATAAAAGTGAAGATAAGAGTTTGTTTTATAAAAAATTTTTTGCATTTAAAAGTTTTAGATATGCTGAAATGGGCGTGGAAGATATTTTAAAGCCTAAAGAACATAAAGATTTTTATCTTGGTATGCCTGAAAGTATAAATAAATTTACTAGTGTGCATTGCGCAGCTTTAATGCTTGATGATGAGATCATTGCCTTGCATTGGGGGGTCATTCAAAAAAAGACTTTCTATTATTTAATGCCGGCAAACAGCTCGGGCAAATGGTCAAAGTATTCACCTGGAAAGCTTCTGCTTGAAGAGCTTTTATTCTGGTGCCATGAAAATAAAATATCAATATTTGATTTTACTTCAGGTGATGAAATGTATAAAAAAATCTGGACGAATGCATCGCTATCTTTGATAAATACTCTTACCCCAATAACTTTAAAGGGCTATATTTATGTGCTCCTTGAAAATCTTAAGCTGTATTTAGAGAAAACACCATTTATTAGGAGCATGATAAAAAAACTTTATGAAAATCTTCGTGGCTATATATAAAGCTATATTACTTAGTGTTTTTATCCAACATTTCATTAAAGAAGTTACTACTTTTTTGTAAATCATCAAAAGAACCAACTGCTTCAATGGCGCCATTCTTAAATACAAAAATCTGATCGAATTTATGCAGTAAGTTTGTTTTATGGGTAACGCAAACAAAGCTTTGGGTCTTGCTGCTAAATGCTGCTTCATATATTTGCTTTTCAAGAGCTTGATCCATTCCACTTGTAGCCTCATCAAGTATTAAAATATCACCCCCTCTGTATAGAGCGCGTGCTATGCCAATACATTGTTTTTGTCCACCTGAAACCATTTGGTTGGAATCAGATATGAGAGTTTCTAAGCCATCAGGCAAGCCATCAATGAGCTCTGAAAGGCAAGCGTTGGAAATCGCTTGATCAAGTTTAAGACTATTAAGCTCTTCACTGGAACCAAAAATAATATTTTGCTGAAGTGTGTCTTCAAGGAAAAATATTTTTTGTGGTACATATGAAAAGTTTCTTCTATAACCGCCAAGATTATCTTTACATAAGGGCTCGCCATCCATGGTAATTGAACCTAAGTCAGGCTCTATCATTCCGAGCAGCAAATCTAAAAATGTGGATTTACCAGACCCGGTAGGCCCAATAATAGCTATTTTTTGTCCTTTAAAAAATTTTAAATTTAAATTTGATATTAATAAGGGCTTGTTCTCTTTGCTATACCCAAAAGAAATGTTATTAAAAGATATTTCATTCTTAAAAATAAATGGGCTCTCAGGCGACTTAGGCAAGTGATTTTGAGGGTCTTCGTTTAGAAGATCGGTAACATTTTGTAAATGTGGCAGTCGGGAAAAGATTTCATAAGAAAAATAAAAGATATTCTGAAATGCTGGTAATAGCTTTAAGGCTGCTATTCCATAAACTGATAACGTTGCAAAAAAAGTAGAGGCACTAATGTTATTAAAACTAACAAAAGTAGAGGCTAATACAAGAATCATTAGCAGGGCTGCATCAATATAAAATCTTGGCATATATGCCAAAGACATATTAATACCCTTAAGGTGAGCCAACTTAGAGTTTATTTGTTCGAAGTTAGATGTAACTACTTCTTGATTATTATAAAAAATAATTTCCTTGAATGATCCAAACATGTTGGTGACAATGCCAAGGATGGTATCCATGTATTTCGTAATTTGGAGGCTATTTTTCTTAACTTGGGTTCTGAATACTGCAAATATAATCAGATAAGCTGAAGATAAAATCAGGGCTAGCCCGAAAGTAAGAAGGGGGTTAAAAATAAACAACGCAATTGTAATTATTACAGCAAAGATAGCCTTATTAAACAAATTCATAAAAAAGTTAATCATGTCGGCAACAATATCGCCATCATGGATAATTCTTGATATCTTTTTAGAAGATTGTGTTTTAGAAAAATCTAGCCAATCAAGTTGCAAAAAGTGGCGCAAAAGAGAGGTTTTTATCTTAGCGCCCATAAACTCACTAAATATACTTATCCGCCTAATTGATATTGAAGAAACAATTATTGTAAAAATAGAATATAGAACTATTATCCCAGAAAATAAGAATAGAATTTTGTCATCTGAAAGATTAAGCACATCTAAGAGATAGCTGGTAAGTTGTATCTCAAGCAAAACTTCGCTCAGATTCTCTAGGTTTAAAACCAAAAATGCAATTGCAGCCAGCCCACCAACCTCAATCAATGCAACCAATGTGAGATTAATGGACGTAAAAATTAGCGCATTAAAATCTTTGGTTGAAAGAATTGACTGAAGACTTTTAATTAAATTAATCAAGATTTATATTCGAATAAAAAAGTTTCAGTCTCACATATCTCGCATAAGGGGTTAAGAAAAAAGCTGATATGGGTGTATTGTGTGAACATTAACAATCTATAATATCAAATTAATTCTGCATCTTGAAAAAAGAATTTATTGCTGGTCACTTTAAGAGTTTTTTTGTGATAAAAAATCAAAAGCTGAAATCACTCCGTTGCTATGAAAGTGATGGGACCCCTTAATATCTTCAAAAAAATTAGGCTCAACCTTTAAAACACTCTCCTCTTGGTAACCACCCGGCCTTAAATCAATGATCTTATTAACTGAAAAACCTCCACCTCCATAAGTTCCAAAACGCTGGTTCTGCCCCACCCTATATATTGAGCTTTCTTCAAGAATGATGCCGCCATTTCGAGCAGAAGATGGGTCGAAAATCACTGGGTTTTTTTCATGTGGGAGCCAATCTCCATTAATGGGGTTATCTGAATAAAATATTGATAACTCAGAGCAAACATCTCTATCTCCTATGGGGTTGATATTTGAGAAGAGCCACCACCTGCCTTCATGCTCAAAAATCATTGAGTCAACAGCAAGAACATCTCTTTTGATTATTCTGATAAGCTTCCAACCCAAAGGAAATTCACTTGCCTCATATAGTCTTATATCATTATTATCACCTGATTCAGGCAACATATATATTTTTGAATCATATTGAAATAGGTAGGGATATGAAAGGTGAAAACTCTCCTCAAGTGCTATGCCAACCATTTCGGCGCACTCCTGGCCTAGTTCATAGACTGCTATAGCCCCTTTAGATTTTTTAACATCATAATCCTCAACAAAACAGTAATTTTTATTTGCTACCGACATAACGAATGGATCCGCTAAAAAATGATTATGAGGATTTGGAATGACATAACTTTTTTGAAAATCTAAGGTCTTCCAATCACCCATATAAATTCCCACATTCCATACATCCTCTGATTTAAAAAAAGCAAAAGACCTTTGAATAATTAAACTTACTAGGTAAAGAACGTATTTAGCTTGATATGATATTGAGGGCGCAAGAGCTTGATTGTTAATTCCAATATTTTTTTGCACTTCAGTAGTCTCAATTTCTTTTAATATCAGGTCTTGCAATACTTTTTGAATATAAAAATTCTGTCTTAAAAAAATGTTTTCTTGGTTAGCTAAGAAGTATCCATGGGTAACGAAGGAGCCTTGCATTAGCAGGATAGGGTTCCTTTTGTTTGGCTCAAGACAAATAATATTAAATGTAGTCTTATTTTCTGCGTTTAAGATTTCCTCAAAAAAATAAGGTTTTTTATCTAAATTATTGGAACTTTTACCTTGAACGCATAGGACTCCAAGCCTAGAATAATCTTTTAAAGATTCTGGATTAATGTCTTCGGAAAGACAGATGTGAAGATCAATCTCTAAGTCCTGTATCTGCTTAATAACTTCTTCATTTTTGGTGGCTAAGTCAAATATTTGAATTACGCCAAGAGACTTTTTTTGAGATACCAAATCATTCTTGGTTAGTCTCTTAATTTTTAGTTTTAATCGCTCAATAAAAAGAATTTTTTTCCAAATCCAATGCTCTATAAAATTTTTTAAACTTTTATATTTACTTGTGGTCCAAATAAAACACACTAATTCGATTTGGGGATTGGTATGACACCAATGAATAAAATCTATTGAGTGTTGAGAAAGCTGTTGTTCTGGGAGAACAATACTTAATTTTAAAGTTTTTTCCATAGCTTAACTTTATCTTCTAGGGGTCGGAACGCATAGCCCCTTGAGATATTCTTAGTAGACAAATAATTCATTACTAAGTATTAATTAGAATCATAATTTTTCAACAATGTTTTTTATTTCTTTTATATGATCGATTGTTGTTCTACAACATCCTCCAATTACAGACGCTCCATTATTAATCCATTCAGTGACAAAATCTTTATACTCAAGGTGATCAATGGGTTGATGATTGTGATAATGCCATTCATCAGAATCACTAACAAAACCCTCAAGCTTATTTTTTTTGTA
>ENA-OSJC01003725-OSJC01003725.1-marine-metagenome-genome-assembly--contig:-NODE-3725-length-10764-cov-2.954992_pt1 | contig 10764 bp, 8 predicted proteins | sample MGYA00237885_ERZ534234 | MGnify/ENA primary metagenome ERZ534234 (study PRJEB26413, sample SAMN06343907) | marine metagenome | isolation source: coastal waters | place: Atlantic Ocean: West Antarctic... | reverse complement strand
AAAATTAGACGTTTATACGAAGTCATTTGATGATGCAAAAAAATCAGGTGCTGAAGCACTATTTGGCGAAAAATATAAAGAGGATGTTCGAGTTGTTCAAGTTGGGGATTTTTCTATGGAGTTATGCGGAGGTACTCATGTTGAGCGAACTGGAGATATTGGCTCTTTTAAAATTAAAGAAGAATCATCCTTATCATCTGGTGTAAGGAGACTTGTCGCAATTACTGGACAAAAATCAATATCTGAAATGCAAGAAAATGAATTTCTTATTAAAAATATTCAAGGGTTGCTGAATACTTCATCAAATAAAATTATTGACAGAATTGAAGTTCTTTTTAAAGAAAAAAAAGAACTTGAACGTAGACTAAAAGATAAATCAAAAATAAAACTAGAAATTGATTTATTAGATGAGTTTAAAGTTGTTGAAAACTTTAATATGTTAATAAAAAAAATGAAATTTGATGAAGTTGATGATCTTAAATCCTTCGGAGATCAACTTTTTAATAAAATGGGAAATGGGATAGGGGTTGTCTTCGTTGAAAATCAAGAAAAACCATCCGCCGTTATAGTAGTTTCTAAAGAACTGAATAAAAATGGTATTCTTGCTGGAGAATTAGCAAAAAAGATTGGTGGCTTTATGGGCGGCGGCGGCGGCGGAAAACCTCACTTAGCCACTGCTGGTGGAAAGGTCAATTCATCTATTGATGATGCTATAATATTAACTGAAAAACTAATAATTGAAATACTCAAAAGGTGAAAAATGCAATATAAAAAAGTAAAGGATGACTTTTTTATCTATATCGAAAAAAATGAAAAAGTTATGGATTCGATTACAAAATTTTGTAAAAATAATAACATAAATAATGCTAAGATTTCTGGTATTGGAGCAGTGAAAATGTCAGAAATAGGAGCCTTTGATACTATCGCTAAAGAATACATTCGAAAAGAATTTAATGAAATATTAGAACTCATTAGTTTTGAAGGTAATGTAACACTTAAAGAAGGCAAACCTTTTGTACATGCTCATGTTGTATTAAGTAATCATGAAATGCAAACTCTTGGTGGACACCTTTTTGAAACTACTGTAGCGGCAGTAGGTGAGTTCTTTCTTAGAAAATTTGATAATAATGCTTTTAGGGAGATGAATCAAGATGTGGGGCTTCCGTGTATTTCTTTAGAAAATAAGATTTGATTTTTTTGAAAAAAATTATAAAATCTAAAAATCTACCCAAACCTATTGGAACATATAGTCCTGCAGTAGAAACTGATAATTTTCTTTTTACTAGTGGTCAGGTAGCAATGGATAAAAAGACCCTGAAGATCCTTAATGGGGATATGGAGGAACAAACATTATTAGCTCTTCATAATATTGAACTTTTATTAAAGGAGTCTGGCCTTTCTAAAGAATCTATAATTAAATTAACTGTTTATGTTACAGATCTTAAAAAATTCAATTTAGTTAATCTTGCATTTATATCCTTTTTTAGAGACCTTGATTTTCCAGCTCGAACAACTATTGAAGTTTCAGGACTTCCTCTAGGTGCAATGGTCGAAATTGATTGTATAGCTATAACTAAATGAAATGATTCTTATTCGAGTTCTTTTGATATATCTTTCAATTATTACCCTAGGTATCTGTTCAAATGAAATTGGAATTATAAAAAACAAAAAAAAAACATCCTATTACTCATTTATTCCAGGTTTAGGCCAAATTAAAAATAAAAAATGGATTAAGTCTGTCTTTATTGTTAGCCTTGAAGCAATAGCTATTAATAATTGGTCAAAAAATGCTAAGATTTATGAAGATTATGATGTAAACAATAGTAGTACTAGTCTTAGTAAAAATAGATATTTGGAGAAAAGAAATAAATATGCTTGGTGGATAGGAATTATTTATTTTTATTCTATGATTGATGCAATAGTAGATGGCCATTTTTATGAATTTGAAAATGTTATGAATTCTCCTATAGAGAATCAAAATGTTGAAATAAAGGAGGAAGATAATGAATAATAGAGAGCAGTGGGGTTCTAGATTAGGATTTATTTTAGCGGCTTCAGGGTCAGCTGTTGGGATTGGTAACATATGGAAATTTCCGCATATTGCAGGCCAGAATGGAGGCGCTGCTTTTACTCTTGTCTATTTACTTTTTATTTTAATTATTGGTTTAAGCCTATTAGTCGCTGAATTTGCAATTGGTAGAAAAACACAACTAAGTCCTGTTGGTGCTTTTGATAGCTTAGCTCCTAATTCTAATTGGAAATTTGTTGGGTTTCTTGGTGTTGGCTCTGCTTTTGTCATTTTATCATTTTATGGGGTAGTTGGTGGATGGATTCTAAAGTATATAATTATCTCAATTTCAGGTGGTTTTGAAGTTTTAGAGAGTAATCCAGAAGCAGCTGCAACATTATTTACTAATTTTATTCAATCAACCTGGTCCCCAGTATTTTATCAAATTATTTTTATGGTTACATGCATCTACGTTATTATAAATGGTGTAAAAAAAGGTATAGAAAATTGGTCCAAAATTATGATGCCAATTATCATTTTATTACTTATTGCACTAGCAGTTAAAGGATTGACAATGCCTGGTGGAACAGAAGGGCTCACCTTTCTTTTTTTCCCCAGGTTTGAAGATTTATCTTCTTCATCAGTTGTTTTAGCATTAGGTCATTCTTTTTTCACACTTAGTTTAGGTATGGGAACTATGATTACTTACGGAAGCTATTTAAATAAAAAACAAAATTTAATTAAATCAGCTCTATGGGTAATCTTACTTGATACCTTTATAGCCCTGCTTGCCGGAGTAGCTATATTCTCAACAGTATTCGCTTTAGGTGCCGATCCAGCTGGAGGTCCAGGGTTAATATTTTTTGTATTGCCTTCAATTTTCCCTCAATTAGCATATGGCACTTTATGGGGTACATTATTCTTTTCATTACTATTCATGGCTGCTCTTACATCTGCTATTTCGATACTCGAAGTTGTAACTGCATATTCAATAGATCAAAAAGGATGGTCCAGAAAAAATGCTACAATTGGATTTGGTAGTGCAATAACCATTGTTGGTATCTTTTGTTCTTTATCTATGGGAGGAGGTATAAACCTTACCTCATGGATGGATAAAACATTTTTTGATTTTATGGATGAGCTTTCTTCAAAATATATGTTACCCATAGGTGGTCTTTTTACCGCTTTATTTGTTCTTAAAAAGTGGAAAGTCGAACCCTTTATTGCAGAACTAGGTCAAAAATTAATTGGAGTGAAAGAAGATGCTCTTTTATTTAAAATATTCTTCTTAATCTCAACTTCTCTTATTGGTTTTATTTTAATAAATGAAATTATTTTAGTAATAACAGGAAATGCAATCATAGGTTAAAAATGATAATTGAAAAACTTTTTTCTAAAAAATCTACTTATTATAAAAATTTAAATCCTAGATTTTCTAAAATAGGTAAATTGCTTGATGATAGAGGTTTAATCCATTTATTCTCAATTTGGACTTTAACTGTTTGTGGAATTGTTATTAATATGAATTCTTTAGATAGGTACGTTTATTGGGATTGGTCTAATTGGCTAATGGGATCTTTAAAACTTATTCTATCAACAATTCTATTTACGAATCTATTTTTCCCAAAAAAGATTTGGAAGGCTGGAGTAGAAATTCTTTCAATAAAAGAGATTTTATCACATAGCTTGATAGCTCTTTGCTTAATTATTTTTGGTTGGATTAATTACAATATGAATTTTTCAAGTATTGTTTACTTGCTACCATATCTTTTATCTTTCATTTCTTGTTTACTCATTTTTCAATTCACTTTAGTACTTGATAAAGAAAAAGGTGAATGGAATATCTATAATTGGGATAATAAAAGTCTATATTTATCAATCTCTGGATGTTTAATGTTAGTTGCAGTTTGTTTGGGAGTTCTGTTAGATGACCCGATTGTAACTACAGCAGGAATGGTTTCTATACCATATGCTTTTATTGCTTTAATATGGCCAAACCATGTCCGTCATTTACAAAGAGCTCGATTTTATCCTTTATTTACATTTGCTATGTTTCTAAGTGTAAGAACCCCTTGGTTTTTAATTCCACTTGTTATTCTATTTTTTATTTTAAGAACTCTAAATTATTTTAGATACGGAATAACATATCCTTCATTCGCTGTGGATTTCTTAGAGGATGAATAAATGTATGATGCTATAATAGTGGGCGCTGGACCTGCAGGTACATCTGCGGCCTTATATGCAAATCGAAAAGGTCTTAAAACTATTTTACTTGATAAATCTACCTTTCCTAGAGATAAAATATGCGGTGATGCTATATCCGGTAAATGTATTAGGATTATTCGAGAATTAAATCTGTTAGAAGAAGTCAGTGCTCTTGAAGGTGCTGAAGTAAATAGAATAACTTTTGGAAGTCCTAGTAACAAACAATTTGATATACATTTAAACAAATCAAAAAAAACGGGAACTGTTAAAAAAGGGTTTGTTATTCCTCGCATGATTTTCGATAACTATTTATTTGAAAAAGCAAAAGAAAAATCTGATACTAAAGAGGGATTTAAAGTTAAGGATATATTATATGAGAATGGGAAAATTAACGGTATTGTTGGTCAAAACATTGATGGAGATGAAGAAAAAATAAAAGCCCCTGTTATTATAGGAGCTGATGGATCAAATTCAATAATTGCTAGGAAATTAGGTCTTTATAAAATGGATATGAAAAATACATCAATTGCAATAAGATGTTATTATTCTGGTGTAAAAGACCTCACCGATCAAATAGAACTACATTATGTAAATCAAGTGAATCCTGGATATTTTTGGTTATTTCCAACAGGTGGTGACACAGCTAATATAGGAATTGGTTTGAACAAGAATGATGCTAAAAAAGACAAACGTTCTTTAAATGAGATTCTTGATGAAGTGACTCAATCTAAACCCTTTAAAGATAGATTTAAAAACGCAAAACAATTAGAGAAACCTGTTGGATGGAATTTACCTTGTGGCAGCAGTCACCGAAAGAATCATGGAGATGGATTTATGCTTCTTGGAGATTCTGCTGGTTTAATTGATCCTTTTACTGGAGAAGGGATTGGAAATGCAATGGTTTCAGGAAAATATGCAATTGAAGTATTAGAAAAAGCTAAAAATAAAAATAATTATTCTGAGCATATTTTTTCAGAATATGATAGCTTGTTATGGGGAGAAATTGGAAAAGAGCTGAAAACTAGTACTCTGCTACAAAAAATTGCAAGATCAACCTTTCTACTCAATTTTGTGATAAACAGAGCTTCACGCAGCGAAGAAGTTCAAGATATTATCTCTGGAATGCTATCTCATGAAATTCCAAAAGAAGAATTATCTAATCCGTTATTTTATTTTAAAATCCTTTTTTCATAAATGGAGTATCCTTGAAAAGACAAGAATTACTGAAAATATTAAATCTAACTTCTTTTACAGCATTCGACTTTGAAACTACAGGGCTAGACCCTTTAAATGATCGAATAATCGAAGTTGCGGCTATTAGATTTGAAAATGGTGTAATAACCGACAGATATGTTCAATTAATTAATCCTGAAAAGAAAATTTCAAAATTAATTACTCGATTAACTGGAATAACAAACTCAATGGTTAGATCTAAATTAACAGAGGAAATGATAATTGATGACCTTTTAAATTTTTTAGGTGATGTACCACTTGTTGCTCATAACATTAAATTTGATCAACAATTTTTATCTCATCTTTGTAGTCGCTTAGGGAGGGAAACTCCAAACATAATTAAATATGACACTCTGCAGCTCGCCAGAAGCCTATTCTTTCAACAACCGGTATTTAACCTTGGAGCATTATCTGAGTTTTTTGGATTATCATCAGATGGTTCACATAGAGCGGAAAAAGACACAGAAAATACAGGGTTAATTTTTTTAGAAATGTTAGATGAACTAGCGCATTACCCTTTAGAAATGATTTCTAAAGTTAACTCAATGTTAAAAGGGTCAAAAATTGCAAACCAGCAATTATATATTAATTTAGGTAATGAACTAACAAGAAGGGGAGACTTAAAAAAGGGTTTAGTTGAAAATAAAAATAAAACCATTTTCAAAAGAAACACTTTTAAATGTACAGGATCTAGAACTATTTCTTCAATTACAGCTGATAATGTATTTGGTGATGAAGGCTATTTGAAATCTGTTCATCCAAATTTTGAAAAAAGAACTAATCAAGTTAGATATTCTAAATTAATTGAAGAGGTCTTATCAGAAGATGATTCTATAGGTGTAATTGAAGCCGGTACTGGATTAGGTAAATCAATGGCTTATCTTTTTGGAGCTTTTAAAAGTTCATCTAATCTTGAATCTGATGGTCCTACAATCGTTGCTTGTCATACAAAACATTTACAAGATCAATTATTTTATAAAGATTTACCTCAATTGTCTGAAGCTCTAGATGTTCCAATAAAAGCTGTAATGTTAAAAGGGCGAAAGAATTATATTTGTAAAACTAGACTTAATTGGTTGATCTCTGATTCACGAACTTTAGATATTGATGATTTAGAAGCTTTAATACCTATTCTATTTTGGATTTACTGGACTCAAACAGGGGATCTTTCTGAATGTTCCGGTTTCTTTAATGCTCGCAGAACATGGCTTCAATCTCTTATATGTAGTGAGCCTGGATTCTGCACAGGAGAATTATGCAACAGGAATAATGGTTGTTTTTATGGAAACTTAAAAAAGAATCTCTTTCAAGCAAATATCATAGTTGTAAATCATTCTTTATTAATGACTGATGTCGCACAGCCAGGATTTTTACCAGATTATAATAATGTAATTGTTGATGAGGCTCATAATTTAGTTAAATCAGCATATGACCAATTTAGAGTTGAATGGAGCGAGCAACAGGTTACCTATTTACTTCAAACTATTGACCCTTCTTATCCAAGGTCTGCGCGTTGGAATAATATTTTAAATAGGATAAGTGATTTAAACCCAGATGTTGCTACTTATCGAGATTCATTAAAAGAAGCAGTTAAAGACTCTTACTCTATTTTGAAAACATTTATGAATGAAGTTTTAGAAGATAATAGAAATAAATTCACAACCGAAAGGGCTTACCAAGATAAACCTATCATTCATAATATAGAAAAAATATATGGACCATTAAAATCAGAATTAGATTCAATGAAAAAAAGTTTAGAAAAAATATTCTCTTGTATTGAAATTTTAAGAAAAGCTATTTTAGAGATGGATCCTAAAAAAGGAGATTACCCAGCTCTTCACTCCACTCTTGAGCATGCTCTTGAAATAAATAACTCCTTACTTAAATCATTAATTCATTTAACTGAGAATCAAGATGTTGAATATGTATATTGGTTAGAAGGAGAATTTAGAAATCCAAGGACCCAAAGAGAAAAACTCGTGATTTCTATGCATTCTTCTTTAGTTGACGTTTCTGAAACTATTAATTCAGCTTTTTTTCAAAGAGTAGATCATTGTATTCTCACTTCAGCAACCTTGAAAATCCAAGATTCATTCGATTACTTTTTAAAACGTCTAGGTATTGATCAGGGTAGTAATATTGTAAAAAAAGAATTTTTAAGCCCTTTTCATTATAATGAACAAGTGACTTATCATCAATATGGTGGATCTCGTGAAATATCTAATGACCCTGAAAGTATTGGCGATTTAGTATATCATTTGCATAAAACTCTTTCAAAGAGAATTATGGTACTATTTACATCAGTAAATGCTTTAACTCAAACAGCTACTCATTTAAAAGAAAAACCTGGTGGAAGAGATATTCCTCTTTTTGCTCAAGTTAAGGGTGCATCTAAACCTGCAATAATAAAAGGTATGCATGAAAACCCTGATGGAATTCTATTTGGAACAAATAGTTTTTGGGAAGGTGTTGACTTACCCGGTGATTTATTAGAAATTTTAATTCTTGTAAAATTACCATTTGATGTTCCCAGTGAGCCTTTAGTTAAATCTTATTCTGAATACATTAATAAACAGGGTGGTAATAGTTTTATGGAATATAATCTTCCTGAAGCTGCCATACGTTTTAGGCAAGGCTTTGGAAGATTAATTCGGACCAGTTATGATGCCGGTCGCTTTATATGCCTTGATAATAGAATAGTATTAAAACGCTATGGTTCAATTTTCAGTCAATCACTACCAATTGAAATGAACACTTTTTCTGAAATGGACTCTATTCGGTAATTTTTTTTCATTGGTTGGAATCAATTGATGAAAAATCCTAAATTATGCTATGAATACCATCTTTATTACATTAAGGAAAATTACATATCTTGATTTTCAACCTTTTTTTTCTGGGCCGGTAAAAGTAGAACTCACTGATGAAGTTCAGAAAAATATACATACCTCAAATATTCTTTTCAAAAAAAGATTAGACTCAGAAGATGTTATTTATGGAGTCAACACGGGTTTTGGAAAATTCAGTAATATATTAATTGATCATAAAGATCAAAAGCAATTACAGCTGAACCTGGTTAGAAGTCACTCAGCTGGAATAGGTGACCCTTTAGAATTAGGCCTTGTAAGAACTCTTCTTTTCTTGAAATTACTAACCTACTCAAAAGGATACAGTGGCATCCGACCAGAAGTTGTTAATATAATTGTTGAATTCTTAAATAATGATATTCTTCCTGTTATTCCTGAAAAAGGTTCAGTTGGAGCAAGTGGCGATCTTGCACCAATGGGGCATATGGCGTTAGCATTAATTGGAGAGGGAGAAGTTTATTACAATAATAAAATAATGCCATCTATAGAAGTCTTAAATCTGTTGAAGATTAAACCTTTAGAACTTTATCCAAAGGAAGGATTAAGTCTTATTAATGGGACTCAGGTATCTACTGCTATTGCGATAAAGACTTTATTGCAAGGTCATAATTTATTAAGGTCTGCAGATATAATTGGGGCCATTTCTGTAGAAAATAGTTTTTCAAGCAGAAATGTTTTTAAAAAAGAAATACATTTGGCAAAAATGCATCCAGGGCAAAGAATCTCAGCTGAAAATGTTTATAGATTATTAGAAAACAGTGAGATCGTGAGCTCTCATGAAAATTGTGGTAAGGTACAAGATCCATATAGTTTCAGGTGTATTCCTCACGTTCATGGAGCCTCTCGAGATATTTTTGCTAATTCATCTGATATTATTAATAATGAAATAAATAGTGTTAGTGATAACCCATTAGTTTTAAAAGATGGAACCATAGTTAGTTCAGGACACTTCCACGCTGAGCATGTTGCTCAATCGCTAGATTCACTTGCCATTTCTATGAGTGAATTAGGTGCAATATCAGAACGTAGAACCCATTATTTTATGAAAGGAGTTGATGGAAAAATTGAACCTTTTATAACAAAAAACCCAGGAATTGAATCAGGGTATATGATAGCACATGTTTCAGCATCTGCTTTGGCTTCAGAAAATAAGACTTTAGCGCATCCCGCAAGTATTGACTCTATTTCGTCTTCGGGAGGTCAAGAGGATTTAGTGAGTATGGCGCCTTGGGCTGGACAGAAACTATTGCAAATCCAAAAAAATGTATTTTTAATTTTAGCTGTAGAATTATTGGTAGCCGGAGCGGCAAAGAACATATCTTCTCCAAACATGAGATCTGGTAAAGGAATCGATAAGGTTCTTAAAATTATCACTAAGGATTGTAATTATTTATCAGGAGATAGACCTTTAGCAAATGAAATTAAAAATTTATCAATTTTTATTAAATCAGGTAATTTATTAAATCAAGTCAATAAAATTAGTACCATGGAGTAATTATGAAAAATCGTCCACCTTTTAAAAATGCATTTACTTTTGATGATGTTCTTCTAGTTCCTCAAAAATCTCAGATTCTACCAAGGGATGTAAATCTTAAAACTAGATTAACAAATAAAATTGAATTAAATATACCAATATTAAGTGCCGCTATGGATACTGTTACCGAAAGTGAAATGGCTATTGCATTAGCAAGGACTGGGGGCATGGGGATAATTCATAAAAATTTAACCATAGAGAACCAATCTAATATGGTTGACCGCGTAAAAAGGTCTGAAAGTGGTATGATATTAAATCCTATTACGATTGATGAAGGCTCATCTATTAAAGCAGCAAAAAAAATTATGTCCGAATATAAAATTAGCGGATTGCCCGTTGTTCAGGAAGATAGATTAGTTGGAATCCTTACAAATAGGGATATTCGTTTTGAAACAAATGATAAGTTAAAAGTTTCAGAAAGGATGACTTCTGAAAACTTAGTTACAGTTCCCGTTGGTACCTCTTTAGAAAAAGCAAAAGAAATACTTCAAGAGCATCGAATTGAGAAACTACTAGTTGTTGACAAAGACAGAAACCTTACAGGCCTAATTACAGTAAAAGATATACAGAAAAATGAGGACTATCCACATGCATGCAAGGATATGAATGGACGACTAAGAGTTGGTGCTGCTATTGGTGTCTCTGGTGATGCTATGGAGCGAGCAGGTGCTTTAGCGGCTGTTGAAGCTGATGCAATAGTAATTGATACTGCCCATGGACATTCTAAAGGAGTTTTACAGTCAATCGAGAACATAAAGTCAAAATACCCTAATATTGCAATTATCGCTGGAAATGTTGCCACTGGTGAAGGTGCTAAAGCCCTTATTGACTCTGGAGTTGATTGCGTAAAAGTTGGCATAGGTGCTGGTGCGAGTTGTACAACTAGGGTTATCGCTGGGGTTGGTATACCGCAACTAACT
>ENA-OSJC01003722-OSJC01003722.1-marine-metagenome-genome-assembly--contig:-NODE-3722-length-10766-cov-9.580971_pt1 | contig 10766 bp, 21 predicted proteins | sample MGYA00237885_ERZ534234 | MGnify/ENA primary metagenome ERZ534234 (study PRJEB26413, sample SAMN06343907) | marine metagenome | isolation source: coastal waters | place: Atlantic Ocean: West Antarctic... | reverse complement strand
TAGACCAACGTATGATTTCCCTCATGAATTAATTAAATTTAATAGTTCTAAATTATGGCTCCATTGTAAAAATTTGGAGGCTGTATCTCAATTTAGTACATTGGATCAAAATGGAATATATTTAAACTATTTTTGGCATCAAGAAGATGATGTAACACTAACTTCAAAAGGATATATTTGGGCTTATCCTGGTAAACAACCTATAAAAAATAGTATAGCAGTTATGCCCGAATTAAAAAATGATAACCTATCTGAATGCATAGGAATCTGTAGTGATAATATATCAAATTATAAAAAATGAAATTAAGCGCAGTAGTAGTAACTCGAAATGATAATTATGGTGGAGATTTAAATGATAGGGCAACTTATTGTTTGAATTCTTTAATTGATACTTTTGATGAAGTAATTCTTATAGATTGGAACTCACCTAATAATAGACCTCTATTATGGGATATAGATAAAAAACTAAACCTTAAAGGTAATTTAAAACACATTGTTATCACTCCAGAAATTGCTTCTATTTTAACAAACGGAGACCCTGATGCTCAAGTGTGTTGTGAGACTTTAGGTCGTAATATAGGGATTAGAAGAGCAACTGGTGATTATATTGTTTCAACAAATATAGATGTAATAGCTCCTCGTAGGGATGAATTAGAAAAAACTATTACTAATGATTTAAATGAAAAAACATTTTATACTATATCTAGAAGACATATTGAATGGAAAGATATAGAAAAGTATCATGGAGGAGGTAGAAGATATTCTGAATGGGAATCTCTTAGAGATCACTTAATCGAAAATAGTGAAGAACGTACTACAGGTGAATCTGTAGTTGAAGGTGATAACTATAGTATTATAAATTGTTGTGGTGATTTTCAATTAGCACATCGAAATATTTGGAATGAAATTAGAGGTTTTGAAGAAGAACTTATTTATGTTTTATACAGTGACACTAATGTTCAAAAGAAAGCTCTTAAACATGGTTTTGAATTAAAGGCTATTTACTCACCTGCTTTATTTCATATATTTCATGGTAAAGGTGGTGGTGGTTTTTTAGATGGTATTAATAGAAAAACAAATGATATGTATAGAGCTGTTACTGCACAAGAAAAAACAGAAAATTCTGATACTTGGGGGTTTGAACCCATTGAAATGGAATATGAAATATTATAATATTTATAGTAAAATACAATTAAATGGAAAATGTTAAATTAAACTTATCAGATATATTCCTATCAGAAGATTTTAAACTTGATGAAGATGGTTTTGATCAACGAAGTGGGTATGAATATAAATTAAAAGTAGGAGATAGAAGGTACATTTTAAATTACGATGTTAATAAGAACCCTACTAAAATGGGGATTAAGGTAAAGTTTTTCCCATTAGATGATAAAGGGAATGAAATTGAAAACCCTAGTGATGAATTACTTGCTCAAATGCAAAATGATATATCTACAAAATTATCACCTAAATTTAATGAGTATAAGTTAGAGTTTGATGAAGACGAAGGAGCACCAGAAGAAAATGTAGTTGCCTTTCAAATTCCATTATCATCATTTATATCTTTTATTGCAAACACTATATTCAAAGATAGTGAGTAAAAGAAGAAAACTATCAAACTTAAAAATGCTAGGCATTTCTGAAGAAGCTCTTAAACATTTTGTAGATGGTAATAAAGGTTTTTTATTCCTTGAAACCTTAGCAGGTATTAAACAAGCTATAAGACGTAAAAAACCTACTGCAGAAATTTGTAGTATAAACTCTAAGGATGTTATAGCAACAATAGAAAAAGAAGGTTGGGAAAATGCTTTAAGTTCATCTCTAGGATATTTTGAATCCGAAGATCAGTTTGAACTATGTAAAGATATTAATACCACACTTAAAATGTTACGTCATGAAAGAACCACTAAGCCAATTAAAAGAATCTCTTGATCAATTATTACAAGCGGATACTTCAATAAAAAGAAAGAATAAAACTACATTCTTAAAAAAGAAAGATTTATTTCTTAATATTATAAACCATTACGAATCTGCTGTTACAAAATCTTACTTGTTAGAAAAAGATTTTAAAATAGATATTTCCAAATATGAAGAAAATTTTCATCAAGTTATAGATTCCTTCATATTACTTAGTTTTGGAAAAGATGTATATGAATTATTATCATTTTATTTTTATGAACGTTTCAACCCAGATGGGTCAGAAAATGGGATAATTATGGATGAAACCGGAAAAGAAGTATTTGTCAAAGATGCTGAAGAACTTTGGGAAGTAATAGTAAAAATTAAACCAGACATTTTCAATGGCAAAGGGTAGAAAACCAAAACCAATCCTTAAAGAGGATATTTTGCGTGCTATGAAAATGACTAAGTCAAATCAAAGTGCCGCTAGATATTTAGGTATTAGTTATGTCCATTATAAAAGATATGCTAAAACTTATGTAGACGAAGAAACATCAAAAACTTTATTTGAAAAACACCTTAATCCAATGGGTAAGGGTATTCGAAAGCATTTAGGAGGCAAAGATCCAGATCTAAAGGGTTTAATGGAGGGGGAAATATTTGTTAAATCTTATAGTTTAAATCGTTATAAAGATAGATTAGTACAAAATGGGCATATCGAAGAAAAATGTAATAGTTGTAAATTTAATGAACAAAGGGTAAACGACTATAAAGCACCATTATTAATTCATTTTAAAGATAAAAACAAAATGAATTGGCGAATTGATAATATAGAACTATTATGTTATAATTGTTATTTCCTCCACATTGGAGATGTTTTTAATGAAAAACAAATCAAAAATATAGAAGAAGATGCGCCCGTTAAAAAAGATGATACAGTAAATTGGGAAATGGACGATAATATGTTGGAACATTTTAAAGATATTGGGCTAGTTACCGATAAGGAAGATGATTTTATAGTTAGGTTATAGTTTTTATAGTATATACTATATTTATGATTGGAATTCCTTCACAAAAGTAAGTTCGGACAGTTATCTTTGTCTAACTAAAATCAATCAAAAATGGATTTATTACAAAAAGTTAGCTCTTGGGCTAATCAATTAACTGAAGTGGGTGTAAGCGTTGTTGCGCTCGGGGTTGTACTCGAAGTGCTATTTAAAGGCGCAATCATTCCTTTCTGGCCTAACGTATCCGTAGTAGGTAATATTATGGAAATTTTAGGATCGCTAAGTAATGAAGGGCTACTAGGACTAGTAGGTGCTTTTATTTTATACAAGTTGTTAAAACACAAAACTATATAAATTAAAGCTTGTTATAAACTATAAGAGAGGGGGTGTAATTAACCCCCTTTTTTTATATTTATACCCGAAAACAAATTCAAGTAACTTGTAATGAAAAGATTATTACTTTTAATCGTTATATTATTCTCAAATCAGTTTTTACAAGCTCAATTTATTGAAGATCTATATAAAGATTTTCTTAAATATGGCACTTTTTATGCTGCTGGTAAAGCACAAAATTCATATCAACAACCACGTAAAGATTATTTTTTAGCAAGACCTACTGATGAAGACTTATATAGTCTTAAAGATAGGGTTATTGATGTTACTCCTTATTATGAATATGATTATACTATTTCTATAGGAATAAGAAAACTTGCTAGATTCGATTATGAAATTAAAGCAACTAACTTTTATGATGGAACTGAAAATAACATTGGGCTTTCTGCTCCAACATCAGCTGTTAAAGGTTTAGAATATTTATTTAACTATGAAAGGGAAAGACAAAGGGATGAAATTTTTTATAATTCAAGATATTTTATAAGACATACTGGTGAATACCATATTATTAAATTAGAACAAAGACAACAAGGTAATATAGGATTTAAATACTCCTCAGCAGAACTAAGAGCCAGATTACCAATAGGCTCTAAATTATCAATCTCAGCAGGTGCAATATATAGAACCCATCAAGAAGCGTTTGGTTATGTTCCTATAGAACTATGGTTAAATGAAGAAGATATTAATGGAGAAGGGGAAATTATTACTAAAAATCCCTGGTATACATTAGGATATGAATATGGATATAAGGATGTATTTTACACTTCAGAAGATGTAGATGGAAATAATGCCCAAGATTGGATTTGGACAGATGAAAATGGAGAAACTGTTGCTTATACAGACTTACAATTTAGAGAAACTATATATAAAGATTTAGTTAAAAGATTTAATAATGATGAATGGGACACATTAGATTCCTTTGGAGAAATATCACCAATTGTGGGGTTTGATTTTTATCATTATAGCAAAAAATTCTGGTTACATGCTTATGGTAGTTATTTTTTACCTTATCACAAATATTTAAGAGGTAATAAAGAATTTTCATACGGTAATAGAAACAGTTGGGGGTTAGGTGGATTAAGAGAAAACGCTACATTTGAACAATGGGATGATTATCAATTTGGTGCAATATTAGGTTGGAAATTAACCTCAAACATAGGAATCTTTGCCGAGGGTGAGTATAATAAAATGTGGGATAGAGAATTTTTTACTACTAATGTTGGGCTAAACTTTACATTTAAATAATAATGGCAAAAAAAATAACAACAGATAAAATAAACCTAGGTATTGATATTGATGGAGACGGTAAACCCGATGTTTCATTTAATCTTAAAACTATAGGAATGTTCCTTATTGGTATCTCTACTGTGATTGGTATGTGGTTTACTTTAAAAGCCGATATTGAAGAAGCAAAGGCATTACCTAAACCTCAAATTGAAAGGATAGAATATGATTTAAAAGATGAATTAATTCGTCAAACCATTATGGATACACAAGAAGATGTTGAAGCGATATTAAAAGAACTACAAATTATGGATGAAAGGTTATATGAGTTATCTAAAAAACCTTAAATGAAAAATCTATTATTTGTATTTTTATTAGCTTTAAGTAGCAATCTTTATTCTCAAGAATTTATTACTGATGATAATTTTAAAGATAAGATTAGTTCATCACATATAGTTATAATTGAATTTTGGGCTGATTTTAATAAACAAAATGCATTTAATGATTGGAGCAATATAAAAGGAGGTCCATATTATAGAGTAAATATTGCTGATGCTCCTTTAGCTAAAAAGAAATATAAAATAAGAATGGCTCCTACAGTAATTATATTTAAAGAAGGAGATAAAAATACAGTATTTAAAGCAGGATTAAATTTACTATTTCCTGCTAGTTTAAACGATATTAATGGGGCAATAGAAGAAGCCAAATTAGCTGATAAATTTTAAAATTATGGAAAACCTTTCTCAAAAACAAAAAAGTACAAATAAAAATAGATTTATAATAACCTCAGTAGTACTTGGTACTTTCCTTTTTATAATGGGTGGTATTGGAGCAGCTATTTTAGGTCCTGATGAAACCACAGTAATGGATCAAGAATGGAAAGAAATATTATTATTAGTTTTAGGTGCCTTTTTAGGTTCATATTCTAAAATAATAGATTTTTGGTTTAATATGAATGATGATGATGGTGTACCTGGATATACAGCACCTCCAGAAGATGATGGAAGTCCTAATTTTTGTGATAACTGTGGAGATTCGATAGAATATTAAACAAAATTAATAAGTTATGCCTATAAAACCAAAAGGAATTATCATCCACTCTATGGCAGAGTATTTAAAAGTAGATAACCAACCTGTTAAAGCCTATGATTTTATCAAATCTGTTAGACTTTCAGTTCACGGGTTTATTCACCCCGATGGTACTTACCAACATATGATAAAATCTCCCGGTAAGGCACACCATGCAGGAACTTCTGAATGGAATGGTTTAAAACATTTAAATAGTCATTATTTAGGTATTGAAATATTAGTTCCTGGTAATCACGATTATAAAAGTTTCTTAAAAGCCTTAAAAAAACCTGGAATTTATACTTCTGCACAATTTAAATGTGCAGTTGAAGTATGTAAATACTGGATAAAATTATACAACATTCCTCTTGAAAATATAGTTAGACATTCAGATTGTTCCGGTGATCATGTAAGAGGAAAAAATAAAGGCAAAAAAGATCCTGGACCTTCATTTGATTGGAAATCTTTTAAAGAAGCATTAAAATAAATTTGGCTACGCAGGATACCTTTCGTATATTTACGGTATATTAATAAATAAAAATAAAGGTTATGCTAAATTATGAAAGTCAAGAGTTTAAAAGTTTAGAAGAGTTAAAAACAACAACTCCATCTATTTTTACCAAAAAAGGTAGTACAAATACTTCAAATAAGTATACTCATATTCCAACTGATAGAGTAATTAAAGATTTAGAATTATTAGGTTGGGGTGTAGTTGATGCTAAAGAAGTAAAAGCAAGAAAACAAGTAGGTTTTCAAAAACACTTAGTTATATTTCGTAATCCGGATGTAGTAATTAACGGAAAAAACGATGATACAGTGTATCCACAAATATTATTAACTAATTCACACGATGGAAAAAATTCATTTAGTTTCCAAGCTGGTTTATTTAGAATGATTTGTGAAAATGGTTTAGTAATTGCAACAAAAGAATTTGCAAGCCACAAAGTTCGCCATATGGGTTATGATTTCGAAGCATTACAAGGTGTAATTAAAGAAATGATTTTAAAACTTGATTTAACAGTTGGATCAATGAATAAAATGAAAGCAACAGAATTAACTGAAAATCAAACACTTGAATTTGCTAAGCAATTACTTGAAACTAGAATTAAAGGTTCTGATAATAAAATAGCATTTTCTTCAGTTAATGAGGTTTTAAACTGTCAACGTAGTGCAGATGAAGGTAATGGTTTATGGGAAGTGTTTAATCGTGTTCAAGAAAATATAGTTGAGGGTAATTTCAATTATTTTACTTCAAAGGGTAAAGTTAGACAAGCTCGACCAATTAATAATTTCAAACAAAATATGAATATTAATTCTAAAATGTATGAACAAGCATTAACATTTGCTGCTTAATTAGAATTTTTTTGCCCCCCATAGGGGGGCAATATTTATTAACACATAATAAAACCAAAACATGGATATGTCACCAGAAGAAAAACAAAGATTTGATAAATTATCTACAGATGATAAAACTAAATTATCATATATAATGCAAATGATCCAAAAGGAAAAAGATGCAGTTAAAAAAGAAGATGTAAATGAAATGACAGGTGATACTTTAAATCGTTTAGATGGTTTAGTAGATCAATCTTTATTAATTAGTTTTTTAGACAAATTCGAAGAAATTTATTATGATTTTATAGAACAAGGTGAAGAATTTGAAGTTGGAGATGTAATTCAATTTTTAGAAAAAATGCTTTATGATCGTGCTGAGGATGCTAGAATGGAAGATCAATTACCTGATGGCTTTGCAGAAGCATCTGGTGAAATAGGAGTAGACCAACAAGGTGATACTACAAGAGATCTAAATGTTACTGATGATACTTCTATGTACGATCCTTTAAAAGAAGATAAAACACAAATGAAAACTATAATGTCATCTTTAAAAAAGAACAAAGGTGCTTCAAATGAAGAAATTAAAGGTTTTATAAAAACTCATAAAGATGATATTAAAGATATGACTATGAGTGAAATTGAAGATGAATTTGATGAATACATTTCAGTTAATTCAGATTCTGTTGATGAAGGTGTAGAGTGGTTCCAAAAAATAGGTGGTATAATACCAATTAAAGGAGGAAACTTAATGTAAATATTTGGAGTAGCAAAAGTCTCTTCGTATATTTACGGGTAAAAATAAAGGTTATATGGCGTTAATGCAACTTTCTAACAAGAATAAACACGGTAATGTAAGAACCCGTTTGATTTATTCTGATTCAACTTCAATAGGATTTAATCCTAAAGGTTTTGGCAGTTCTATTTCAGTAAGAACATTTAAATATGATTACGAACATGCCGTTATGTCCCCCCATTTTTTTGTAGACCAAGAAGGAAATAAGTATATTGTTCCCTCATGGCAAAAAGTTCACCCAAAAACTGAACTAAAAGATATTAACTGGATAAAGCCAAAAATAAAAAAACAAGAAAAGAAAAAATGGAAATTCAAATCATCAAGTAGTGATAAAGAATATACCGTAACACAGGTTGATTCTAATACCTTGAGATGTTCATGTCCTGGTGCTTGGAGAGCAAAACCAGAAGTAGGATGTAAACACGTTCAAAAAGTTAGAGCAAGTTTAACTAAATAAATTATATGACAAAGCCCCTAACAATGGTTTTAAGTATTTTTGGAATGTTATTAGCCTCAGCAATGGCAGACATTCCTCAAATAAGACATTATCCTCAAGTATCGGAACTAAAAATAAATGTATCTGATATTAAATTTGAAATGTTAAGAATTAAAGTAGATGCACAATATGATATTGTGATGAAAAACCACTATTCTTTTTTGAATGATATTGGGCTCAGAGAATCTACTAATAATTATAAAGCTGTTAATAAATTTGGATATTTAGGTAAATATCAGTTTGGTAGAAAAACTTTAAATTCAATTGGATTTAAAAATATTACTAACAGACAATTTTTATCGGAACCTAAAATTCAAGAAGAAGCAATGTTAGTTTTATTAAAAAAGAATAAACGTACGCTTCGTAGAGAAATTAAAAAATATGTTGGTAAAACTATAAGTGGTATTTATGTTACCGAATCCGGAATATTAGCAGCGGCACATTTAGGTGGAGCTGGTAATGTTAGAAAATTTTTTCGTAATGGTAAAGATTTTAAAGATGGGTTAGGTACCTCTATAACATCCTATATGGCTTTATTTTCAGGATATCACTTAAATATATAAATTAATGAAAGTAGGTTCTTACGTTGTATGTACTGATGATAAATTTAGTGCTGAACAGCTAACTAAATTACAAACTATACCTAAAGAGGGTGATTACTATACTATTAGAAATATAGTAGAATATCCTAATTTAGGTAGAGCAGGTGTTCGTTTAGAAGAAATATCTAATCCTGATATCACATTAAGTGATGGAACAATACATGAACCAACTTTTAGTATATTTAGATTTATGGAATTAGAAATTCCACCTGGTATAGAACAAGAAATAAGTGAAGTATTAGATCAAGAACTTGAATTAGTAGAAACTGAAGATGACAGATTACTTAGAAAAATTCATAATTAAACAAATCGAATACTATATTCCGGATGGCATAGATGGGTTAACTCATATTCATTCAAGAGCTTTTATGTTTGAAATAGTTTTAACATTAATTAAACAAAAAAAAGTTCCTGTAAAATTATCTGTTATTAAATATTTATGTATGAATTATAAAGAGATGATTTATAGTAAATTATCTGTATTAAATTAAAACTACTATTATTATGATAAATCTATTAGTTATTGCTTGTACAATTTTATTAATCGCTTTGATTGGCACAGTAATTGCTGCTAAAAAAGGATGGTTAGCTGACCGTGATAATGACGGTTTTGCTGATGTCATAGAGGATAAATTTGATGAAGTAGAAGATTGGGTTGAAGATAAAGTTGATGACGTTAAAGAAGCAACTAAAAAAATCACCCGAAAAAAACCAGGTCGTAAATCTAAAAAATAAATAAAAACATATTAAAAATAATTTGGCTCCATTAAGGAGCCTTTTTATATTGACGCAAACAAAAATATAAACATATGTCATATTATTCAGTATTAGTTGAGTTAGAAGGTGAACCAAAACGTAGTGGCGCCCCTACAAAATTAAGGGAAATGTATTTAGTAAATGCTCTATCAGTTACTGAAGCAGAAGCAAATATTATTAAAAAATTAAGAGATGAAGGCACACTTCAGGATTTTCAAGTTACTAAAGTAAGCGAAACCAAATATTTAGCAGTAATTTAATGAGCGTTTTAGATTTAAAAATAGGAATATATACAGAAATTCTAACTTTAATAGATGAAGGTAAGGATGTGGATTATATACGTAAAGAATTAAAAGAAAAAATCGCAACTAATGAATACATAAAAAGTTATAAATAATGAGCAGATCATCATCAAAACAACACTACACCCAAATAAAAAGTTGGTTAGATTCCATTAAAAAACAACCTACTAAAAAATCTCCAAAACCCGAAAGTAGATTAAGTTATTATGCTAAACAAGGATTATAATAAACAAACAGTATTTTATCAATCATCTTTACCTAGAGCAGGGAGTACATTACTTCAAAATATAATAGGTCAAAACCCATTATTTCATGTTACTCCTACTTCAGGTATGATTGACATGATGTTAGGTGCTCGAATTGGTTATAATGGTAATAAAGAAGCATTTGCAGGGGATACTGATAAATGGAGAGAAGGTTTTTATTCATTTTGTAGAGAGGGGTTTAAAGGTTATACTAAAGCCTTTACAGATAAACCTTATATTTTAGATAAGAATAGAGCTTGGTGTTCATATTATCCTTTGCTAAGCAAAATAAATCCAAATCCAAAAATTATTTTTATGGTTAGGGATTTAAGAGAAGTATTTTCATCAATGGAAAAAAAATTTAGAGCTAATCCGGATATAGATGGGGGAGAAATTAATAATGAAACTTTAGCTGGAATTACAACTCAAAAACGTGTAGAAACATGGGCAAGTGGTCATCCTATAGGATATGCTGTACAAAAATTACATCAATCAATATTAGATAAAACAGCTCACAACTTTATATTTATTAGATACGAAGATCTATGTTCTAATCCTGAATTTTGTATAAAAGATGTTTACAAATTTCTTGAATTAGAATATTATAAACATGATTTTAGTAAAATAGACCAAATCACAGTTGAAG
>ENA-OSJC01003721-OSJC01003721.1-marine-metagenome-genome-assembly--contig:-NODE-3721-length-10767-cov-7.231338_pt1 | contig 10767 bp, 9 predicted proteins | sample MGYA00237885_ERZ534234 | MGnify/ENA primary metagenome ERZ534234 (study PRJEB26413, sample SAMN06343907) | marine metagenome | isolation source: coastal waters | place: Atlantic Ocean: West Antarctic... | reverse complement strand
AACATGAACACAAACAAACAACTTAACAAAGGAAACACAATGAAAAAAGTAATAATGATGATTGGTTTAATTTCAGTTTTAGCAACAAGTGCAAACGCTGGATATTGGAAACACACGCCAAGTTATGGTGGAGGTTCAATTAGTACATATACACCTACTTACAATGTTTATACTGGTACGTTTAATTAGACTTGATTATAAATTTAATTAAAAAAGTAAAAAGCCCCATTTAAGGGGCTTTTTTTTATCATTTATTTTTGAATAAAATCTGACTTAAAACGTTAATTAAACATGAACACAAACAAACAACTTAACAAAGGAAACACAATGAAAAAAGTAATAATGATGATTGGTTTAATTTCAGTAATAGGCTTAAATTTAAATACTGCAGCTAATGCATTGGTATTAGTTGATGGATACTTCAAAAGTAACGGTACTTATGTAGGTTCACACTACAGAACAAGTCCTGATGGAATTTGTTCAAATAATTTTAGTGGCTGTTAATTAACTTCTACTTAATGAAAAAGCCCCATTTAAGGGGCTTTTTTTTTATCTTTTTTTTTGAATAAAACCTGACTTCAAACGTTAATTAAACATGAACACAAACAAACAACTTAACAAAGGAAACACAATGAAAAAAGCAATGATAATAAGAGAAGAAGAAAAAACATCAGCTACACAAATTATAGGTGGTTTAATGATTGGCTTTGCAGCTATTGATTTTATAGCATCTTATGCAGGTGTTAATTTAACTCCATTTTTAGGTTCAGCATCAAGATTTTCACCAATCGTTTTTGGTTTAATTGGAAGTGCATTACTTAACTCTAACTCTAAATAATTAAATGAAAAAAATATTTTTAATTATTGGGATAGTTTCAGTTTTAACCAATACTTCTCAAGCTAGCGAATGGAACATAATTTCTAGCGAGTTAACTGGTTATAATTTTTATACTAACAAAATAATTAAAGGTGGAAACTTTTAATGAAGCCTCAATTTATAATAATAGCTATTCTAATTGCCCTAAAAGTAATTGGAGTAGCTAGTCGTGCAAATGCTGAAAGCTATTATGAGGCTAATAAAGTTAGCTTAAGCTATAGCGCCTGCAAAACTGAACCTAAATTTCAGTATATTAATACTTTTAATAACCCCACATACAGATGTGGACAAACTCCTAAACTTTTAAGGATATAAATGAATTTGAATAAGGATTATAAATGTTTTAAGTTTGATACTTTAGATTTAGTTAGAGACTTAAAATATGACAGAGAAACTGGACGAGAATTTTATCAAGAGTTTAGTAGTGATAGCGCTAGGGATAGTGAGGGGAAAAAGCGACCCTTACGAATTAGTGAATGGTGCTTTGGAGTATTTAATGTCTAATAAAGAAAGATATAAAGATCATCCAAACATTAAAGCAATAGCAGTTTTAAAGATGAAAGGTCTTTTCATTGATGGGATTAGAAAAAATCAAAAATTGACTTCTATGACAGATAATGAGGGAAATGATTTACAAATAGTAGACGAGAAACAGACTGATATTTCAGATCAAATAAGCCTAAGCAATGAATGTAATAAAGTTCTTTCAGCTATTAAAACTATGGGTGAAAAATGCCAAGAGATTTTAATGCTAGCTTCAGAAGGTATGAGTATGCAAGAAATGCAAGAAGTAACTGAGGTTAAAAGCTTAGGAACAGTTCTAAGCAGATTATCAAACTGTAGAAAAGAATTAAAAGGATTGGTTGCTTAATGATTGATGAAACAAAAATAATGCAATATGCCGATGGTACCTTACCTATTGAAGAGCATGAAGAGGTTAAAAAAGCAATTGAAGCTGATCCAAAACTAAAAGAATTATATAATGGTTTTCAAGAAACTGGGGATTTACTATTTAAACTGGGTAATGAAATTAAATCTCAACCTCTACCTAAAAACCTTCAAGATAAAGCGGATATACTTAAAACCTGGAAGAAACCAATGGTTAAAGAATCTAATTCTTTAAATTTCTTTGGATTATTTAAAATTCAATATGCAGGAGTTGCAGCAGCATTTACTATGTTTTTTGTGGGTGGATTTTATACGAATACATTTATTGCTTCACTTGATGATGGTAAAACAAAAACAGTAATGATGGCATCACAAAAAATTGAAGCACCTAAGGATCTAAAGTTTAGAGGTATGCCCAGTGCCGATGAAGATTTATCTACAAGAGTAACAAATCTTTATAAATATTTTAATGCTGATCAATTTATTCAAGATATTAATTCTAAATTAGATAATTTAGAATTAAATGATGAGTTTGAATCATCTTTAGAAGATAATGATGGTAAAAAAGTTAAGTTCATATTAGTTGAAAACTTTAATGCTAATGGAAATAATTGTAAAAAAGTTGTATTTAATGAACCTTTAAAACTTTCCAGTAATGATCAAGGAACTGATGTTTCACTAGATATTTGTAAAATAAATAATAATTATGAAATTACATCAATCAACTTATCAAAGTAATAATTTAAAATTTATTCCTTTTATTGTAATTTTTTTTTTTGTATTAATAATTTTACTAAATTTTAATTCTACTATTTTCAAAAAATATACCTGTAACAGTCTTACAAATTCTGCCCTAGATACCAACATATTCAATTCTAACTCAACCATAAATTTGATGAATAATAAAAATCTTGCGATCAAGGCAAACAAGACTTGTATCAAGCAATTATTAAAAGATAAAAATAACCCTCAGTTCAATTTTCAAGTAGCTTACACTTATCTAGCACTAAAAGATTACATTTCAGCAAAAAAATACTTAGATAAAGCTATTGATAAAAAATATCCTGCTGCTCTTTATTATTCTGCTATTGCAAATGATAATGAATGGATTGATTATGAAAATGGTTACAATAAAAGATTGATTGAAGCTTCTAAATCAAACTATTTTGCAAAACATTTGCTAGGCTATAATTATTTAACAGATGCTTGGTACGAAGATGATCCAGAATTAAGTAAAAAAGATCGAAATAAAGCTATTAAATTATTCAAAGAAATAGATTTTTTTCATCCAGCAAAAAACTTACTTTTAATTGAAGAAATTAAAAATGATATCTTAAATTATAATAAAGTTAAAAAATTATCTGATGAAATCGATAATAATACTGTCCAAATGATAGAGGAATATAAAAGGCATGGCTATAATTTTGCTACAGATAGTCTTTATGATCTCAGTATCGAGTTAACAAACAATGGATATTCAAACCTTGCAATTAAATATATTCCAAAGGTGATAGCGTATAGTCAAGAGAGAAATAAAAGTGAAAATTTTACAAAAAAAAAAATAATCTATGATGAGGTTTTTATTAATCAGCTCCTAGCTTATGCTCTATACAATACAGGTAAATTAAATAAGTCTGAAGAATATTGGATAAAAGCGATTAATCTAATACAAAATCATAAAGAAGTTTTTATTGATGATCCCGCTATATATGCAAATTCATTAAATAATTTTGGTCTAAATTACATGGAAATGGGTGAGCGTGAATTAGCTTTAAAGCTATTTAGACAATCCTCAAAGGAGTACGATAATCTTAATGACAATACTTTGTGGTCTTTAATGCCACTAGCGAATATCAGCATCTTTACTTACGATGATAAAGAGAGAGAAGCATTATCTAAAAATCTTTTTAACAACCTTGTAAAAAGAAAAGTAAATTTAAAAGTTTATGTGAGGCCAATTACTACTTTAATCAATCATTATGCTGAAAAAGGTGATGTAGACAATGCCAAAAAAGTTTATCAACAGTTGGTTTCAACCGAAGATGATGAGCGAAATACTGATCCGGTATCAAGATATGATGAATATTTAATTAATATCATACATGCACGGATTCTTACATTAGAAAAAAAATATGAAGAAGCTATAAAAAAATTGATTAATACAAATAATTTATTAGAAGACGAAAAATTTTTAGATTTTACAGATTACAATTCTTTAAAGTTGTTAATCTTAGAAAATTTAACTGAAGTAGAAGATTTTTATGCAAATAATAAGTTGAGCTATATAATCAATGAAGAAACAAGTTTATTAAGTTCAAAAATATTGAACTATATAGAGAGTTCAGAAGATTTTACTGATGAAAAAATAAAAGAAATTACAGGATTTAGTTCTGGTTTATTGCTAGATTTAAAAAGAAAAATCAAAAATAACATCCAAATTGATAATAAAGATTTTAAGATTATACAACTGCTATCTATGACAGAGGTCGATTTTTCTTCATTTAGTATAGAGCAGCAACTAAAAGATAAGAATGGTGATCAACTCAAAAAATTACAAATTCTTAGTTATGAATTAAAAATTTTAAAAAAAAAATTTTCTACTACTAAAAATATAAATATAAAAAATTCAATTAAAAAAATTGAAAATGAAAAGAAAAAAATCTTAAAAGATATTGGGATTAAAGAAAAAATTGATTTGAATTTTTACTCATTAAAAGATTTTAAAGATAATTTAAAATTAAATGAGTCTTTTATTGTATTTTTAGAATCAAATGAAAGTAATAGACTTGATGAAAATATACTTATCCGAATATTTTTTGATGGCAAGTCTATAAGCATGTCAGACCTTAGTGACGAATATGAAGGTATTAAATTAAACATAAAAAAAACTTTAAATAGTGTCAAAATAGATTCATGGCCACCTCAAGACTTTGCTACAATAGCTTCAAATAATCTTTTCGAAGCTCTCTTTAAAAATATAGATTTAGAAAAAATAGAAAATGATAATCTCTTAATTAAAAATAATGGTTTAATTAGCACAGTTCCTTTTAATATTTTGGTTAAAGATTATTATAATAATCCTAAAAACTATGATGATATTTCTTGGGTAATAGATGAAAACACAATAATCAATATTGCATCTTTCAAGTATTTTTTTGAAAATAAAAAAAATAAACTTATATCAAAAACTTTTTTAGGAGTTGGAAATCCTAATTTTAAAAAAGAAAATAAAATTATAAAGATAGCTAAAATTGATAATAATAATGAATTCAGTAAGATAATGTCAAATAGGTCAAAAAATCAAAACAGTTTAATTTTAGATCAGTTACCTGAAACAGAAGATGAGATTAGATCAATCGCCAAATTTTTTCTTAAAAAAAACTATAGCCTGTTCATTTCAAAAGATGCTTCTGAAACAAAAATTAAAAAAGAAAACTTAAAAAATTTTAGTTACATTATATTTGCTACGCATGCGATACCAGAATCTAGCTCTAAGAATAGTGATTTATCTGGGCTCGCATTAAACTACCCTGACAAAACTAGTGACTTTGATAATGGATTTTTAAATGTAAAAGAAATAATGAAACTTAATTTAAATAGTGATTTAGTATTATTGTCTGCGTGTGAAACTGCAACAGATGACCAGGCTTCGGGAAGGGCTTTTTCAGGTATGGTAAACTCATTTTTCTTTGCAGGTTCAAATTCGGTTATAGCTTCTCATTGGAAGATAGAATCAAGTAGTACCGTCTTAATCACAACCTCTTTTTTTGAAAATCTAATCGATAAAAAAAATAATACCGCTGAATCTTTAAGAAACTCAATTTTGAATTTTAGAAAAAATAATAAAGAATTTAATCATCCAGCTTTTTGGGGGGCTTTTTCAATTGTATTAAATTCAAGACAGATATAGTTAAGAAAGCTCTTCAAATTTATCCCACTCTCCATCTTCATTATAATCATGAGCAAGAACATCTGGTTTTTTGTCACCATCATTATCTAAATAAGCTTGGTCAGCCTTACCATTTTCATCACTATCAATTAAGAAAATTTCCCATACCCCATCTTCATTTTTATCAATAAGTGTCCCTTCAACAAATCCATTTTCATCATCATCAACAAATCCTAAATCTATTTTACCATTTTTATTCTCATCGATATACCAGGTGTCTACAACACCATTTTTATTATAATCTTCTGTTTTAGCATTTGGATAATCTTTTTTAATAACTGCATCAATAGTATTAACTTTTGTTATATTTGGATTTGCTTTAATAAATTCTTTAGCGTGATCAACCGCAACTGCAAAGTTTAGATTTTGACCATCAGCACCCCATGTATTAATGCCAACTATTTTTCCAGACTCACTAAATAAAGGCCCACCAGAATTACCTGGGCTAATTGGTGTTTGAGTTTGAATAACTGTAGCCTGATGTTCAGATTTATCCTCATAAACCCATTTTTTATTTTTTCTAATTTGACTAACGGTTCCAAGAGTAAAACTCCAAGGTAGTCCATTTGGGTGTCCGATTGCATAAACTGTATCACCAATACTAACACTCTCATTAGATCCAAGTTCAACTACTTTAGTATCTGCTGTAAGACCACTCACTTTAATCAAAGCTAAATCCTGACCTTTATTCTCGGCCAATACTGATCCAAAATAAGGGTCGATGTCTTTGAATAAAACTTCAGTTTCAACAGCTCCATCTTTTGGCAGTGGCCAAACATAAATTTCCTTAGCCCCTTTGGTTACATGCCAATTAGTTAGTATGACACCAGACTCGTGAACTAAAAAGCCAGCTCCAAGACTTTCTTTGCCTTTAGTTGGATTATAAAGAAATACAACACTGTTGGCATAACTTTTATAAATATTTTTAGCAGAACCTCTAAACTTAATCTTCTTTTTTTTCTTTAAATTTTGGTCAGTTTTAATTGCAAATTCTTTAGCAACTTTATATTTAGATTTTAATTCTAGAGCTTTATCAATTTTTAATAAATCTGGACTTATATTGATTTGTACTGATTTTAATTCTTCAGCATTACCAATGCCTCTAAACTTTAATTTTTTTTCTTCTGCACTAACTGTAGTGATTATCAGAGCGAATATTAGGCTATAAATATGAATTCTTGGTAATTTCATAGTTCAAATACTATGCTAGGTTGGTTAATCATTAAAGGTATATATGACATTTAAATCATTAAATTTAACTATTTTTTTCTTATTTTTGTTACTTTATTCTTTTGATTTAAAAGCTGAATTCCAAAAAGAAGTAAGGCTGACAGATGCCGGTAAATGTGAAGAAGCTTTAATAGAAAATAATAATACCAATACTGAACAAGAAAAAAATTTTAATCCTAAAAAACAATTTGTAGGAAAAAATACTATTAAAATTTTTAGAATTTACGCATTAAATAGAAAAGTTCAAATATTAAGAGATAACTGTAAAAGAAATGAGGAAGCATTTGAGGTTGCTAAAGAATCTTTAAAACTAGAAAAAGAATTATACAAAATTCCAATAACAGAAATTGATAAGGTCTTAAAATATGGAGAATTTCAAAGAAAAGTAAATTTAGCAGGTTCTTATTCTACTATTGCTGACTTTTATGTTGATTTTGAAGATTTAAAAAATGGAATTGAGTATTACAAAAAAAGTATAAAAATTTATGAAAGCACAGATCTTTATAAGAAAGGTAATCTCTTAAACTATAGCTACTCAATAGTTGCGGGTGTCTACAATAGATATGGCGATCTAAAAAATGCAAATATATATAAAAAGAAACATCTTGAATATATGGGTAATCGCTATGGCAATAAAACTGTTAAATATTTTAAAGCCCTTTTTGATGTTTATTATCAGTATTCTGATCAAGGATATTATGATTTTGCTCTTGATACCTTATTGGAAATTAAAAAAACTATAAATATAAGCAGCTATTATGCCGATGACAGTATGGGTGAACTTAAACTTAATCATCAGTTGGCTACTGCCTATTATAGAAATAATGACTACGATAATTCAATTAATATTCATAAAAAAAATATAGAATTTATAAAAACTAAACAGCTACTTTCTAATCAAATATCAATAGCTAATAAATTATTCAAATGGGAAATTTTGATCCTAAATGATATGGCTTTGAATACTCAATATAAATTTGATTTAACGGGTGATTTTAAATATCTTGATGAAGCTGAGCAAGCGTATCTTAGGATTTTAAGAATTAGTAAAGAGTCTAATTTAGATGAAGTAAATAGAGATAATTACATTACTAAAGATAACTTATCAGGAATTTATATTTCTAAAAATGAATTTGGTAAAGCCCTTCCATTAGTCGAGGAAAATTACGCTGATTGTATAAAAGTAAAAAATAAAAATGATCCTAGTTGCTTAACTCAAATGATTACTTATGCGAATGTAGTTTCTAGATTTGACCTTAAAAAAGCTATCAATATTTTAGAGGATTTTTTAAAACTAGAGCCAAAAACCAACAGAAGCTTTATTCGTCAAAGAGTTAATGCCAGAGTGTCTCTAAGTGTTCTTTATGCTGATATTGGAAATAATAAAAGGTCAGAAGAACTTGCTATTGAATCTGTAAACTTAATTGATCCAACAGACACTAGATTTAGAGATGTTTATGTACTTACAATGAATAACTATTATTTAGAAATAGGAAAAAGAGGACAATCTCAAGGTGCAATTAATGGTTATTTAGAATTAATACAATATGTTGATAAAAATTTTGGTTATAATTCTACACTGAAACAAGAATTGCTAAACAATCTTGGATTTTTGTACGGAGCAATAAAAGACAATGAAAATGCATTAAAATATTTTTTAGAGTCTGAAAAACTTTCTGAGAAATTTAAACAAAATCGTAATCTTGCTATAACAAGAATGAATATAGGAGACATACATTTTTGGTCTGGAGATAATAAAAAAGCAAATAACTATTATAAATTAGCATTGGAAATAATTGAATATGCTTCCCTAAAAACTAAAATATTTTTATATGCTGGATTGTGTAAAACTGAAGCACTTTTGGGAAATTATGATCAGGCATTAATGTATGGAAATGAAGGTTTGGAATTTGCTAAAAAATTACACGGAGTTAATCACCCAAGTAATTTAACACTTCTAGATTCATTAGCCTTAGCAAACAGCTATAAAAAAAACTACAACGCCAAATTTGAAAATCTAACTGACATCTACAACATAATAAATGATTATTCCAAAGGCTATTTAACAGAAAACTTTAATGCAGATCCCAATGAATATTTTCAACAAATTTATTCTTTCCTTTATACTGCTGCTGAAAGAGATGAGAATAAAGAAGAACATGAAAAATTTAAAGATTATTTTGAACAAAATACCTTTGATACAATTGAGAATGCAGTTTTTAACTTAACTGAAATATTAAGAACAACAAAAGTGACCGTTGATACTAATAAGATGCTCCAACGAAATTTTTTTGACGATGAAAATAAACAATCAAAACTGAGGCTTCTTGATAATAAGATAGAAGACTATTCAAAAATTCCTAAATATGCATCCAATCAAAAAGAAAAAAAAGAAATAGCTATTAAAATAGAAAAATCCAAAAAAGAAATAGAAGATTTAAAAAAAGAACTAAATTTAGGTAAATTATTAAAGGGTGATAGCTTCATATATCAAAATATTAATATTAGTGATGTGCAAAAGTCACTTAAAAATGATGAGGCAATTTTATACTACGTGTCTTATCCTAACAATTTATATTTTGGCATAATACGAAAAAATCATTCTAAATTTTTGTATAAATATTACAAAGAAGATAAAATATCAGATCTAGTTAAAAATATTAGAAAATCAATTAATTATGATAGCGGCGTTCTTTCTAAGTTTGATTATCACTCATCTAAAGAACTTTATGGAGAGTTAATTGAACCTTTTAAAGATTATATTCAGGATATAAAAAAATTAATTATTGTTCCGCATGGTCCTTTATTAAGTATGCCCTTTGAAATATTAGTTAATGAAACTCCTCAAGAAAACTCATTAAATAATAATAACTGGTTAATTAAAAAACATAATATTATTTATTACCCATCTATTAGCTCCTTTCATGCTATGAAAAGTTTAGATAAAATAGATTTAAAAGGATATTTTGCTGGATTTGGTGATCCTAAGTTGTCTCAAACTAATAAAGAAATTGTTTCAACAGAAAAAATTGATGTAAATAAAATTTTTCTCAGGGGTGGTATAGCTGATGTTAATAAAATCAGACAATTTGCTGAATTACCCAAAACTGCTGACGAATTAAGATCAATTTCAAAATACTTTGATAAAAATGATATTTATTTAGAGGATGACTTTAATGAAAAAAATATAAAATCTCTTGATCTTGATAAATATAGTGTGCTTTCATTTGCAACTCACGGTATCGTTGCTAATGAACTTTCTAACATAAATGAACCTGGTTTAATTACTACTCCGCCGATAGAGGGCACTCAACATAATGATGGCGTTTTAAGCTCATCTGAAATTAAAAACTTAAAATTAAATGCTGAACTAGTTATTCTATCTGCTTGCAATACAGCTGCTGGCGATGGCAGTTCGTCTGCAGAAGGACTATCAGGGCTAACCAGCTCTTTCTTTTACGCAGGGGCTAGAAGTCTGTTAGTTTCACATTGGTATGTTGAAGACGAGTCCACTGTAGATTTAATGAAAAGTACTTTCACCAATTTAGAGGATGATGTAAGTTTATCCGAGTCATTAAGATCTTCAAAAATAGCTATGATAAATAATGAATCTACATCACACCCTATTTTTTGGGCACCATTCATTTTAATTGGTGGAAGTAATTAATTTTTTCTCCATAGGATTATCTGGGATAGACTGTCAACAAACTGTCAACATTTCCGAGTGAGAACAAAGTGTTCTGTTACTTAACTTGGGTTGCTCTTCAAATGTTCAATGTAATCAACAACTTCTTGAAACTTATCATCAGGAATATCTTTATAA
>ENA-OSJC01003720-OSJC01003720.1-marine-metagenome-genome-assembly--contig:-NODE-3720-length-10767-cov-8.144341_pt1 | contig 10767 bp, 10 predicted proteins | sample MGYA00237885_ERZ534234 | MGnify/ENA primary metagenome ERZ534234 (study PRJEB26413, sample SAMN06343907) | marine metagenome | isolation source: coastal waters | place: Atlantic Ocean: West Antarctic... | reverse complement strand
ATTCTTGTTTTTGCAAGAGCAACATCAGTTTTTGATAAGATGCCAGCTTCAAATTCTGCTTCAGCAGAACTATATCTATTTTTTATTGCGGTATAATTTCCTTCAAAAGCTAAAAAGTTTTTTTCAGCCAATATTACATTATAATAGCTTTCTAGAGCAGCAAGAATTACCTCCTGCTGTTTATTTTCATATAGTAAATTTTGACTTTCATAATCAGCTTTGGATTTAACCAAAGAATAGTATGATGCAAAACCATTAAAAATATTTTGACTTATCGTTATTGATACGCTTGAAGGCTCTAGTTCGTAGCCAGAACTCAATGAGCCATTTTGACTTTTAATATTTGTAACTTCACTTTCAGATATTGAGCCTTGCAAAGAGATAGATGGGAAGTAACTTGAAATTGACTGATTAATATTTTCTTTAGTCGCTGACAAATTTGATTCTTCTTTTTTTATATCTAAATTATTTACGAGGCTACTGCTCAAAGCATCCTCTAAAGTGATAGAATGAGATGCTAATGGGAATAATATAAATCCAAGTAGATATATAAAGTTGAATATTTTTTTTGATAAAAGCATAATTAATAAATCTCTATATATATCAAAATGATATATGTGCAATATATTAAAATATTACTAAAAGTTAAATTTTTTTGATTTTTTAAAGCTTTCAAGAACAGGAGCGTCCATGCTAAATAAAAATTGACTTGTAATCTGGCCATTTATTTTAGAGTATTTTATCGCCGATCCATTCTCATTATCATTTAAAATTGTAACTAATCTTCCACCATCTGCTAATTGATCTATTATTAGTTTAGGTTCTTCTTCGATTGCACCCTCTATAAGAATACATGTGTATGGACCTTGATCTGGATAGCCCTTATTCAATTCATTTTTAATGAAAACAATATTATTCATTGAGTTTGCAATAGCTATTTTTTCAGAAAAATTTAGCAGATCACTATCTTCTTCAATACAAATAACAGTTTCTGCTATTTTTGAAGCCAACGCAGCTGAATAACCTGTAGTTGAGCTAATTATAAGAATAGTCTCAGTACCCTCTACTTCTAGAGCTGATAATAATTTAGCGGTAATGGCAGGTTTCAATAAATATCTATTTTTTCCAATATGAATATTTTTCTCAATATAGGAAAAATCTCTTAATTCTATTGGTGTATAATCTTTTCTATCAATGCCATACAAAGCTTCTAATATATTTTGGCTTATATTTGATAAGGGCTTAATTTGTCCCAACACCATTGCTGTGTTTTCTAAGTGAACATCCATAATTAACTATTATAATAAAGAATATTTCTTCACAAGTTAAACTTATTAATGATATAACTTTTGACACTATAAAGGCCACGTGGCGGAATGGTTACGCAGAGGATTGCAAATCCTTGTATCCCAGTTCGATTCTGGGCGTGGCCTCCATTATAAACCGTGAAATTTTAAATCTTCTATAAAACGGTTGACCTGCTCATCTGTAACCCAAGAGTGGAAATTTTTAATCATCCCCGGACTAAAATTAGGAACTAGTTCTTGTAGTCTTTTTTTAGACTTAGATGCCTTCTTTTTTAATGAACCACTTGTTATTAAGTCAGCTAAATATGTTTGGGGATAATTTGGTTCAGACTCTTTAAGTTTTTTGACTAGCTCAGATGCCTTTTTTATATTTCCATCTAAATAATTAAATCTCCAAAATTCAAAATTAGTTCTCCATCTGCCATAATCATCATTGTAAAGTTTGAGAGCTTTTTCCATTTCTACGTAAGCTCTTTTCTTTTCTCCAATTTGAAACAGCGCAGAACCAAATAGTCTTCTAGAATGAGCAAATTTTTTATTCAGTTGTATTGATTTATAAGCATGATTAATTGTTAGGTCATAATTTGAACCGTAATAGTAAGCTAGACCAAAACAAAACTGTGATAAAAAATTATTTTCACTCATCGAAACAGCACTTCTAGATAAGTTTAATAAAGTTTTTTTGATTTTATTAGGATCTCTTACATTGAACATCCATAATTTGTCTGCATACGAAACAGCAATTTTTGATATTGTAATTGCTAAATCCTCTTTAGGAATAGATTCAATTAACTTGCCATATGCATTTTTAGATAATTGAAATTTAATAGTTCTCTTGTCTGATTTACCTCGATTTCGCATAATCACATCTGCTTCTTCAAGATATTTTAGTCTTCTCCATAAAGTTCTTTCTGGAGCTTGCGTAAAATAGTGAATATCATAAAAAGACAATCCTTTTTCAAAATTTACAAAGAGACGAAAAATAATTTCTAGATCCAGGATGCTCGATAAATTTAATGATTTTAAAACTTTAAAAAGTCCACCGTACAAGAAGCTAAATACAGCTTCATCCAAAAGGCTTACATTGTTTTCAACAACTTGGTCCGTTCTTCCAAAGCCAAATTCATACAGTGAGTCTTTAATAAGAGGCATATTTTGAGTTTATGTTTAAAGGCTATTTATATCTATAAAAATTAAAACTTAAACTAGTAAAATATAAATACATTTGTTATAAGAATTGCTTATTCCGCCTTAGCTCAGTTGGTAGAGCGCTTGACTGTTAATCAGGTTGTCGCTGGTTCGAGCCCAGCAGGCGGAGCCAAATTCTTATTATAAAATCTGACTTAAAAACAACTTGGTTCTTTCACTGTCTGGATTTTCAAAAAATTCTTTAGGCGCCTTAGCCTCAACAATTTGTCCTTCATCCATAAATACAATTCGGTCAGCCACTTCTTTAGCAAAACCCATTTCATGCGTGACAACTAACATTGTCATGCCATCCTGAGCTAAGCCAATCATCACATCTAAAACTTCCTTAATCATTTCTGGATCTAGAGCTGAAGTTGGTTCGTCAAATAACATCAAACGAGGTTGCATACATAGTGCCCTAGCTATGGCAGCTCTTTGTTGTTGACCGCCAGACAATTGATTTGGAAACTTATGAACCTGATCTTCTATTTGAACTCTTTTTAAATATTGCATAGCAAGTTCAGTAGCATCAGCTTTAGGCATTTTTCTTACCCATATTGGAGCAAGAGTACAGTTGTCCAATATACTTAAATGTGGGAATAAATTAAATTGTTGAAATACCATTCCAACTTCTCTTCTTACTGTATCAATATTTTTAACATTTCCTGTTAATTCAGTACCATCAACAATAATTTTACCTTCTTGGTGCTCTTCCAGGCGATTAATACATCTTATCATTGTTGATTTTCCAGAGCCAGATGGCCCACACACAACAATTTTCTCACCCTTATTAACTTCTAAATTTATGCCCTTAAGGACTTGGAAATCTCCAAACCACTTACTAACATTTTCAAAATATATTATAGAATCTTGATTCATTTATTTTCACCATTATTATCTGTATTAAGTTTTCTTTCTAAATATAGACTATATCTTGAAAAACCAAAACAAAATATAAAGAAGATCCCAGCAATAAAAACATAAACTTCTACATGTAAGGCCATCCACTTCGTGTCTGCTAACGCAGCTCTACCGATACCTAGTAAGTCCAATAAGCCAATCAACAGAACCAAAGAAGTGTCTTTGAATAGTCCTATTGCTGTGTTGACAAGAGCTGGAATTGTAATCTTTAATGCTTGTGGCAAGATAATTTTATAATTCATCTGCCAATAAGATAAGCCAAGTGCTTGTGCTGCTTCATACTGCCCTTTAGGCATTGCTTGCAATCCTCCTCGTATTACTTCAGCACCATAAGCTGCTTGAAAGATTGTTACGGCAACCAAAGCTCTTATAATGGTATCTAAATTTATACCTTCTGGTAAAAACAAAGGTAGCATAATATTGCCAAAAAATAATAGTGTAATTAGAGGAACGCCTCTTATAAATTCAATAAATACAATGCATAGTGTTAAAATGGCTGGCATTTTAGATCTTCTGCCTAACGCTAAAAAAATACTCAATGGGAACGCAATAAGAATTCCGCCAAGACCTAGAAATAGAGTTACCAATAAGCCACCCCATTTATTACTTGCTACAGAACTTAAGCCTGGGCCTCCGTATAATAAGAAGAATACTAAGAATGGATATGCCATTGAAAAAAATAAGAACTGTTTTCTAAATGGAATTTTATCCCATAGCAATGGGGCTATACCAAATGGCAACATAGTATATACAAGATTTACCCTCCAGACTTCTTCTGTTGGGTAAAAGCCATACATAAATTGATAAAATCTTGCCCCAACAACTGCCCAACAAGCACCATCAGTGGTGCATCCAGTTCTATCATCGGCAACAAAAGTTGCTTCAAAAATAAACCAATCTAATAGTGGTGGAATAATGCTTGCAAGAAAATAAATTAGTACAATTGAAACTATAGAATTTAACCAGCTCGAAAATAAGTTCTGTTTAATCCAGTTGAAGCTATACATTATCGACCTTCCATTTGAATCGACTTATTATAAATATTCATAAAAAATGCTATGGTTAAACTGATGATCAAATAAGTTGACATGACAATAGCCATAACCTCGATAGCATGGCCAGTTATATTTAAAGTGATGCCACCAAAACCATGAACTAAGTCAGCATAGCCAATTGCAATTCCCAAAGAGGAGTTCTTTGTTAAATTTAAAAACTGACTAGTTAATGGAGGGATAATAACTCTCATAGCTTGAGGAATAATGATTAAATTCATTATTCGATTTTGCTTTAGACCTAAAGATCTAGATGCTTCAATTTGACCCTTATCTACTGATAAAATTCCTGCACGAACTATTTCAGATATAAATGATGCCGTATAAACACTTAACCCTAAAAACATAGCCATAAACTCTGGAGGTATTTTCATTCCACCTACAAAATTAAAGCCAATTAATACAGGTAGCTCGAACTCAAGTGGCGAGCCAGATATAAAATATATAATTGTAGGGAAGAGCAAAATTGATGCTGTGTTAATTAAAAATAACGGATATTGCTTACCAGTTTTTTCCTGAATTTTCTTAGCCCTTCTAGAAAAAATTATGGATACTGTAATAGCCAATACTAAGGCAATAGTAACATAGATAAAGTTGTCACCAAAAATTGGCTGAGGACTATTTAAGCCTCTATTGTTTAGAAAAAAAGATTCCCCAAAAGCAATACTATTTTTAAGTCTGGGTAAGTTAATTAAAAGTGCATACCAAAATAACAATTGAAGAATTAGTGGAATATTTCTAGTTATTTCTACATATATATAAGCTAACCGACTGAGTAACCAATTTGAAGAAAGTCTAATAATACCAATAGAAAAGCCTAGGAAAGTAGCAGCTATGCAACCCACAAAAGAAATGAGTAATGTATTAGCTAAGCCTACTAAATAAACTTTAATATGAGAATCTGTTGCTACAAATGAATAGAATGGACTAAATGATATGTCGAAACCTGCTGGATCATTTAAGAATCCAAAGCCTAGCTTATAATCTCTTTTCTCTAAATTATAACTTGTTGACTGTACCAACCAAAAAACAGCATAAGCTAATACACCAATAACAAGAGTTTGTATTAGTATTGCTCTAAGTTTTTGGTCTGAGAAATCAATTTTGAACATAATTATGTGGTTACGTTATACTAAATTATATTTAATAATAAATAAAAAAAATGCCGGACTAATCAATAGTCCGGCATAATCTCGCATAAGTTTTAACTTAATTCTTATCTAAACGGTGGAGAATATAATAATCCGCCATCTGTCCAAGGTGCATTAAGTCCTCTAGCTAATTTTAGAGGAGTATTTAAACCAACATTTCTTTCAAATACTTCACCGTAGTTACCTACTTGTTTGATAATATTGTATCCAAAATCATTTGATAGACCAAACATAGCTCCATATTCGCCTTCTCTTCCAGTAAGTCTGAAAACTTCAGGGTCATTATTCATAGCAAGTTTAGTGTCCACGTTATTAGAAGTTAAGCCTTTTTCTTCAGCAATAACCATTGTGTTTAAAGACCAACGAACGATATCACCCCAAACATGATCTCCATGTCTAACAAGTGGTCCTAAAGGTTCTTTAGAAATGATTTCAGGAAGTAAAGTCCAATCAGCAGGGTTATCAGCTTGAGCAGCAGTTGCCGCTAAGCCAGATGCATCAGTAGTGTATACATCACATCTTCCCGCAAATAAGTTTTCACGTGCTTCGTCATTTGTTTCAACTGGAATTGATTCATAGCTAATTGAATTTGCTCTGAAAAAGTCAGCTAGGTTAAGTTCAGTAGTAGTTCCAGTTTGAATACAAACTGAAGCACCATCTAATTCCATTGCTGAAGCTACACCAAGTGAAGCAGGGATAAGGAATCCTTGTCCATCATAGTAGTTAATTCCAATAAACTCAAAACCAAGATCAACATCACGACTAAAGGTCCAAGTTGTATTTCTAGCTAATACGTCAATTTCGCCAGATGCAAGTGTTGGGAATCTTGTTTTACCTGTTGTAGTTGTAAATTCAACTTTACTTGAATCTCCAAATACAGCAGCTGCAACGGCACGACATACGTCTACGTCAAAACCTTTCCAGTTACCTGAATCATCAGGCGCAGCAAAACCAAGTAAACCTGTAGTAACACCACATTTTACAAATCCTCTAGCTTGCACATCTTCTAATGTTCCAGCAATTGCTGGTGCAATAAAAAATGAAATTAAAGCTAAAAGGGCTGATATTCTTAATATTTTCATAAAATATTTCCTTTTCTATAATTTAATTAAATTAAAACGTTAAGCTTAAGTTAAGCACATGTATCTTTAATTACCAAACAAAAAAACGTTATGATTGGATCAATATCAGGTAGAAGTTGTTAATAACTTTACTACATCTTGTATAAATTATTATTTTGATTTAGCTACGCTATCTAATCTGATGTTAATTGGAACTTGATCAATAATTAGAAATGATTTTGCAAGCTTAAGTTCATCAATAGTTAATTTTTCAATAAGGTCTGAAATTCCATCTTCTTTTTGTAAACAAAGCTTGGTTTCGTTACATTGTAAATACCATCTAACAGCTTGAATAGTATCTTGTGTGACACCTTCTCCATGCTCATACATGCTGGCAGTATTAAACTGAGCTTCAGGAACTCCTGCCTCAGCAGCAGTTAGATAAAATCTAAATGCCTTTTTGTATTTGCGAAAATAATCATAGTGTTCACCCAACGCATATGTTGCCCTTACATCACCAGCATCATGTGCAATTTTATAATACTTTAAACCTGATTTAAAATTATTTTTACAATTACTATCCTCTATTCTTTGACACAAACCTGTAACATCTGAATCATAAAAAACAATTCCGAGTGCATAAGTTGCATCAAGATTGCCCATTTCTGAATCTTGTTTCCATATGTTGATAGCTTCTTTTTCATTTCCACCCAAAAATAGCTCTAAGGGCACTTTTGTACTTGAAGCACTTGAATACGTTAAAAAAATTAAGTTTAAAATAAAAAATAGAATGATGGCGCGCCCGCGAGGAATCGAACCTCGGACCCACTGCTTAGAAGGCAGTTGCTCTATCCCCTGAGCTACGGGCGCATTATTACTTAAAATTATCTGCATAAGACTTCTTTGTTATCTTCCTGGCAGATGTTTCAATGACTTCATAATCATAATTTTTAGATTTAGCAAAGTTTATTGCATCTTCTTTGGTGTCAAATTGAAGTTTAATCTGATTTTTTGTACTTGAGCCACCATGATAGCCAATCAGCGGATCCTGTGATTGATTGCTGTCATCAAGAACTTGCAATTGCCAAAGTCTATTTTTTGCTTTCCCAGACTGCATTGCAGTTTTTGCTGGTTTAAATATTTTTACAGTCATTATTCTTCGGAGCCGTCCATATTTAAGAGTGTTTTATACAAATCCGGTCTTCTGTCACGAAAAATCCCCCATGAACTTCTAAAGTCTTCTGCTTTATCCAGGTCAATTGTAGAAATTAAAACTTCCTCTTTATCTCTAGATCCTTCAGCAACTACCTCGCCAGTATAATCTGTAATAAACGATCTTCCGTAAAAGAAATTTGAAATCTCAAAACCGTTTTCCGTGCCAATCCGATTAGAGGCAACTATTGGGACCTGATTAACTGCAGCATGGCCAATCATTGCTCTTTGCCACATATCTGAGCTGTCAAATTCATCTTGATTATCTGGCTCACCACCAATTGCCGTCGGATAAAGGATTACTTCAGCACCTTTTAACGCCATTATGCGTGCAGCCTCTGGAAACCATTGGTCCCAACATATGCCAACACCAATTTTACAAAATTTCGTATCCCAAACTTTAAACCCAGTATTTCCTGGATTAAAATAAAATTTTTCTTGATAACCAGGTCCATCTGGTATGTGAGATTTTCGATACTTACCTAGAATAGCTCCATCACTATCAATCATTGCAATAGTATTAAAGTATGCTTTGTTTGATTTTTCAAAAAAACTCACTGGCAAAGCAACATTATTATCTTTAGCAACTTTTGACATAAGTGCAATTGTTTGGTTGTCTTCAAAAGGCTTAGCCAACCTAAATAATTCCTCTTTTTGATCTTTGCAAAAATATTGACTTTCAAATAGTTCTTGAATTAAAACGACATTTGCTCCTTTTTTTGCTGCCTGTTCAATTAAACTAACTGCCTGATCAATGTTGTCTTTTGTATTATTACTACAGGCCATTTGGGTTGCTGCAAAAGTTACTTCTCTCATGACACTGCCTTTGGTTGTTGTTGTGTTATACAGTGGATATTCCCACCGCCCATCAATATATCATGTCCATCAAGCCATTCAATTTGTCTATTTGGAAATTGTGCTTTCATTATCTTCATAGCATTTTGATCAGCCGCATCGTCTCCAAAAAAAGGAAGTATTATCGCACTGTTTGCTATATAAAAATTAATATATGAGCTTGGCTCATCATCTCCAGGAATAAATCTTTTTTTCGACATTTCAACCTCAACTATTTTAAGTGGATTATTATCCTGATCGACCGATGATTTTAATATATCCAAATTTTCAGATAAAAGTTCATAGTATGTGTCATCTTTATCAGAGCATGTCATAGCTAAAACGGTATTTTGATCTGTAAAACAAGCAACATTATCAATGTGTCCATTAGTACCTTCATCGGTACCATGTTTTAACCAAATAATATTAGTCACCCCAAAATACTCTTTTAAATTGTTTTCAATTTCATTTTTTGAAAGATTAGGGTTCCTATTTTCATGCAGTAAACATTGTTCAGTTGTAATAAGTGTTCCATTACCATTCACATGAATAGAGCCTCCTTCTAAGACCATATTATTTTTAAAATAAGTTGCATTAGATTCATTGATCATAAATTTTGCAACTTTGTCATCTTGTTCAAAATTTTCTTTATAACCCCAACAATTAAAATCAGAGTCAACTCCTGCTAGCTGATTTTTATGATTCAAAAGAAAAATAGCACCTGAGTCACGACACCATGCGTCGTCAATTGGTGTTTTTATAATTTTTACATTTTGATCAAGTAATTTTAAAGCGCTTTGATAATCATTGGGATGAACAATCATTTTTAATTGTTCGAATCTGTTTATTGAATTTGCTACATTCGACCATGTTTTTCTAGCTTTTTCTAGATCAAAATGTGACCAAGATGGTGTTGCATTAGAAGGAAAAGTTTCTGTAGGCCATTGCATCCAGCAGCACTCGTGTTCCTCCCATTCGGCAGGCATTCGAAATCCTAATTTTAATGGAGTAGTCATAGATGCTATTCTATAAAAATTTGACAAGAACTCAATGATTGAAAGTTTTAATCTAAATCAAAACGATCTGCATTCATTACTTTGTTCCATGCTGAAATAAAGTCATTAACAAACTTATCTTTAGAGTCACTCTCTGCATAAACTTCAACTAATGCTCTTAATTGAGAGTTTGATCCAAATACTAAGTCTGCCCTAGAAGCTGATCTTACTTTATCTTTAGTGTTTCGAGTAAATGCTTCATAGGAGTTGCCCGTTCCATTAGGTTTCCATTCAACTGACATGTCTAACAATATATCAAGGTAGTCATTAGAAAGTTCATCTGGATTTTTAGTGAATAAACCATAGCCGTTTGAACTTATACCTAATGATCTCATGCCACCCATAAGCACTGTCATTTCTGGGGCTGTTAATCCTAACAAATGAGCCTTATCTAACATCATCTCTTCCGGTGTAACATTTAAACCAGCTTTATGATAATTTCTAAATCCGTCTGATACTGGTTCCAGTGCTGAAAATGAATCTGCATCTGTTTGGTCTTGAGATGCGTCTCCTCTTCCAGGTGCGAAAGGTACTTTAATGTTACAAGCCTTTTCAATTCCTACATTACCTGCAAGTACTATAATATCAGCAATGGATGCTCCTGTGTCTTTAGAGATAGACTCATAAACACCTAAAACTTTACTTAGCTGTTTAGGCTTATTAATAGCCCAATCTTTTTGAGGAGAAAGACGAATTCGAGCACCGTTTGCTCCACCGCGCATATCTGTACCTCTATAAGTAGAGGCACTAGACCAGGCTGTTTCTACCATCTCCTGAATAGTTAGATCGGAGTCTAAAATTTTTGTTTTTGCGTAATCAATATCATAACTTGAATTGCCCGCTGGCACAGGATCTTGCCAAATTAGTTCTTCTTCAGGAACTTCCGGTCCCATGTACCTGTTTTTTGGACCCATATCTCTATGCAGTAATTTAAACCAGGCTCTTGCAAATGCGTCTGCAAATTCTTCTGGATTTTCATGGAAGTG
>ENA-OSJC01003719-OSJC01003719.1-marine-metagenome-genome-assembly--contig:-NODE-3719-length-10768-cov-5.297727_pt1 | contig 10768 bp, 12 predicted proteins | sample MGYA00237885_ERZ534234 | MGnify/ENA primary metagenome ERZ534234 (study PRJEB26413, sample SAMN06343907) | marine metagenome | isolation source: coastal waters | place: Atlantic Ocean: West Antarctic... | reverse complement strand
AGTTTTTATGAGGCAAAAAGGTCAAAAACTCTTTATAAAATAAAAGAAGTGGATGATATGGAATGTAAAATTACAGGATATAAAGATGGTACAGGTAAATATACAAACATGTTAGGATCATTTGTATGTTCATTAGTAGATAAACCTGATATTACATTTAATGTTTCAGGAATGGATGATAAAATTCGGAGTTCATATAAAAATACCCATCCTATAGGGACTATAATTACTATCACATATAATGGATTAACTGGATTAGGGAAACCTCGTCATCCAAGATATTTACGGATAAGACATCAAGAGGGTTATTAAGGATAAATGTATGTCATATCTTTGACCAATTTGATATAACATTGTATTTTATCGGGTTTTTTCTGAGTAATGATGGCGACAATAGACTTTTCAGGGAAATGATATTTCTTTTTTTCTTGGGAAAAGACTATTCCGGCGAGATCGCCGACTTTATTATTTTTCATGAAATAGATGGTAAATAATTCTGCATCATTATTGACGAATGAAACAGGTATAAAATTCAGGTCACTATAAAATGGTATCCCGAAAGGATAATGAATATCTAGATTCATCTATTTAAAATTTAACTTATATATTTAATATATTAATGTATTTATTCTGTGAAATCTTTTGGCAAATCATAGATGAAATTCATCGTCGGGATTCAATTGTGGGATCCAATACTTTATTTGATAAATATTGTTTAGAATAAAAAGAAACGGAATTTAAAATTCTAATTTTTAAACGAATCTTAATAAATTATTTGAAAGGTTATAGATGGTTCGCGATTCTTATCAATGGAAACTATCCTCGGATAAAGTTTTTGAGATTATTCACTTAACGCTGATTGATATTCTTAGTGAAAGAAAAGATAAGACTTATCCTTTGAATAAATTAGTTGAATTATTGAATTCGCGAACCAAAATCTATAAACTAAATGATATTAAAAAATACAATTCATTTAGTAAATATCTTAAAATAGAGGAGAGAGGTATCTTAAACTTCATTGAGAAATTTAATTTTTACAGTGTGATTAGAACTGATAGAAATATTTATGTTAAGTTATATAAGAATTTAGTTGATCTGAGTGATTTAAGATCTTCGGCGAAGAGAATTACAAAAGATAGTGAATGGACCTTGGTTGATGATTTAGATTCGGATTAAATAATTCTATTATGTGTTTCACATGTTTCAATAATTGAGGCTTTAAATTTATCACCTAATTCATCTTTTGGAAGATACTCATTAAAATTGAGTAAACAGACTCTTACTTGCGAACAAATTTCGCAATTACAATGATTCACTTTAACTTTCCTTTTGATATTCAGATCATCAATATCATCAACAATGTTGGAATCTCCGACCATATCATCATCTTCTTCTTCTGAAGATGATTCTTCATACATTAATTCTTTAGCTTCAGTCATGGAATCGGTAATTTCTTGCTCTGTCATGGGTGTCATGAGGCGATAGATTAAACCGCAGATAATTTCATCTGCTTTCAGAATTTTATCATCAGAATGGTCACATAAGATATTTGATATTTTTGCCGCGGAGGATGCATTTGCTAAGATAACTTGAATAAGATTTTCTTGAGCCTGTTGAGCCTGTTGAACTTGTGAATCGTTAAAAGTTCCTTCCATTTGATATGATGAACGATTTTATCAATTAAAAATCAAATTTAAATTTGATTTTAAGTAATTAGTGGGTAATTACAAGAAATCAACAATGAGTGAAGAAATGTGGCAACGAGTAGTTAAGAACATGAAAGAGGCGATTCATGAATTACCAGAGAATCACTGGACATTCTTAATGAATTTTGAGCCAGATCCGGAAAGGGGCTACTGTTTTGAAACGAATAACAATTACAAGAAGATTGAGAATATTATTAGTCGTAAAACAGATAGTGATGGTCATAGCGGAGCATCTTTTGCTTGCTGTTTGAGATGCGCATTAGATGAGATTAGAAAATCCCATGTTGTAGAAGGTTCATTGATAGAAGAAGTAAGTTAATTATTTATGAAAAAAATTCTTATTCATTGATTCAGAAAAAAAGATTATATTTATATATTTATAATATATAATATGACTACAAGGACGAAAAAAATCATAAGGGGCAATTCTAAAAGAAATGATAAAACGCTCAAAAAAAAAAAACGATCCAAAATAAATAAAAGACGACTTAATAGTAATCGTAAAAAAATATATAAAAGAAGCGCTCACAGAAAGAACAAAAGAACAAAACGGCGAAGAATAGGCAATTTTAATAGAAAAAAGAAGAAAATACAAAATGGAGGATTTATACCATTACTCCTCATCGCTGCAATCAAAATTATAGCATCCAGTCAGGCATCAAAAGATGCAATGCAAAACTTTATTAATTATTTATTATCACATATCTTTAAGGAAGCCGATTTCGCTCTTCTTGACGATGATTATGTTAATGATATTCAGTTAGCAACGAATATATCAAAAGGCATCATTCATAATGTATCATATTTATTACAAGGTCCTCACGGTCTAGTGCAGCTCTTAATAAACATTATGGAATTTTTGAGGAATTTTGTAGTGAATAGTTTTTTAAAGTATTTAGTTGAGAATCTAAGCGATGTTATTGCCGTCCTCTCAGACGGAGCTACAGAATTACATGAAAAATGTTTAGCACTAATATCCAGTTTTTTTAGAGCAGAAGAAGCTGCTATTACATTTAGCAGCGAAAATTTAAAAGGAGCAATCAGTTCTGGTCTACAATTACAAACAGCCCAACAATTCGCCACGGCCATTACTGCCAAGTGGGCGGCAATTTATACTGGCGAAGGGGAAGAAGAAGAACAGAAACTGAAAAAAATATTGGACACAGCTGGAAAACTACATGCTGTTCTTAAAGGATCTGGTAAATCTATAAAGAAGGAAATAACCCAGAAATTATTTGAATTAATGAAAATGATTCCCAAATCAATATGTGTCCATTTATTTGAATCATTTAGATCTGCTCTTGTCCTAAGAAATCTTCGTATTGTAGCCGAAGATGGCGCACCAGACTATAATACTGAAAATCAGGGTATAAAATTGCGAAGCTTATTAATAAATAAGTTACATTCTGCCAAGAAGTCTATTTCTATAAGTGATGAGTATGAGGTGGATTTTAGCTTTCTCTCTATCGCTGCGTGTCAAACTGAATTTAATGAATTGATTGAGAGCCTAAGTGATACGCCCGATGACGAACCTGAACCTGAACCTGATATGGGTGGGGATCTAGAGTTGGAACCAACTCCCGTGGTGGAGACGCGGGTAGTTAAATTGTGTTATGAGGTGGGATGGTTACATGATGTCAAACAAGGAGTAAATCATATTGATTATATTGGTGGGGTTGAATCTCTTCTAGACAGAAAGGAAGAACATATGCCAGGAGATATTTCTGATTCTGAGGCGTTGTTCTCTGTATCGGTATTTTTACAAGTAATGGGGAATAACCCTTGTGAACATATTGGAGAAGCAAAGTCAATGTTATTTGGGGAAGAATTTATATATGATTTCAATGATAATCATGAAACGCATGTTGCGGATATTGCGGGGATGCTTCATCTGGGGAGATTGGCAGCGCCACCCCTTCCTCCAGAAGAGGCAGCGCCTATAGTCCTTCCTCCGGCGGGATTGGCAGCGCCGCCTGTTGGCGCTGCGTTGGCCCGTCTACGCGGCGCAGTGAACCAGGTGATCGCTGCCAATTCGCAGAGATCTGATTCAACACTAGAAAGAGATCTTAAAGGAATAAAAATTGATAGTTTGACAGGGAGAATATGTTTCGCATCTATCATAAAAAAAGCAAATATATTTTATCATGAGAATAAATGTTATTGTAGAGGTTGGTTCCCGTTCGTGGAAGAAAAGTGGGCAGAATATAGGAGGCATTATAAACATATTTATGAAGAACTTGAACGTATTGAGTTGCGTGAATTTGTGGAATTATTTATTAAGAGCCAATTTTATTTAAAATACGACATCAAGGCGTCCATCGTTGGGGAAACAGATGAGGAAATAACAGTCTTGGCCTTGGGTAAAGAATATCAAGTAGATGAGGATCTGGTTGTCTCAGATTCTGGTACGGTTGTCGGGAGGTGGGACGCCGGCTCAACAAGTATCATATTTCCCACTATGGATGCGGCGCAGAAGGTGCTCGTGGATTTTTTTTACAAAATGTACGAGAATCCTCCAAGTCCTCCAGATCCAGATTCAGATTCAGATCCTCCTGCTCCTCCAGTTCCAGATTCAGATCCTCCAGGTCCTCCAGATCCAGATTCATTTCAAAAATTTATAGAATTATATGTGAGATTACTTTCATTTATGAAATTAATGTGTATGTTTATTTTTTATCATAGAAAATGGAATTCTGGAGTAAGAAATGAATATAAAGTAAAATATTTGTTAGCGTACATTCAAAAACGTTTGACGCTGCTGGATGGAGAGGATAATGTCCCGGTGGTGCAGCACGGGCCTGTTTTCAGTGGTGAAGTTCGTCCCGCTTTTGGTCAATTGGAGGAAAGGCGGACCCTGACCAACTTAATTGTAAATCATGGATTATCAGGGTTATTGGGGGATGGGAATTGCTTTGATATTGTTAGAGTCGTGCGCAATCCCAAACCAACTGACCTGGACTCCCTCAAAACATTATTCGGAGGGAGTCCAGGTCAGTTGGCAAAACCTTGCCCAAATATCTTTTGTGACTTGGGTCGCGGCCGCCAACCATATAAGGTGTGGAAAGTAATTACCTGCAGCAATGATTTCACAGTTTCAATTTTCCCATTGGACACCTCTTCGTCATATATGCGAGACACTGTGAGTCCGCCGGAGATAAATTTATTAGATCCAGGTAATTCTTGGGATCTGGATCTATCCCACTATGGGGAGGCTCTTGATTATATAGAGGGACTGGAACTTAGTGGTGATGAAAATCATAAATTGATTGTTACATTTCAAGCCTTGAGGGAGCAGCCACATGCTGACAGAGAACTTGAAACGTTGAAGATCGGCCAGTCTCTACTTTGGACAGAATATGATGATGATGATTTATCGTCATGGCCAGAAGCATCTAAGTTATCGTCTATATTGTTAGGTGACGAAAATGAATTTGCAGACATATTAAAATCCTAAATAACAAGATTTGGAACAATCATTTCCAAAGATTAAGGTTATTTAATAATAAAATTACCCACCATAAGTTATAATGAGTGACAATTTAAATGAAATTCAAGATTATTTCAGTAAATTATTTGAGGAAGATAATGTTAATTTGACTATCATTGCTGCCATTGCTGTCATTGCTGCCATTGCTGTTATGTATTTTTTATTTTTAAGAGAGACTAATTCAGATGTAATATCACAAGAAGTTTTAAGATGTATTGATAATTATGATACAGATCAGGTATATGAATTTCCTAATTTATTGACGGATGGAGAATGTGATAAAATTATTGAGTTAAGTAAGGATAAAGTTAAACGGTCTACTGTTATTGGAGATTCAAAGATGAATGATTATCATGATTCTCGGACTAGTCGCAATACATTCTTGAGTAATTCAGTTGATCCATTAATGAAATCAATTGATGATAGAATACAACGACTCATCGGTATAAATCCCGAGAACTATGAAGACTTGCAAGTTGTTCATTATCAGCCGGGTCAGGAGTATAAGGCTCATTGGGATGCGTGTGATCCCGAGAAGGACGCGAGATGTGATGAGGATTATAAGAAAGGTGGATTTCGGTTCGCTACATTTATTTTGTATTTGAATGATGATATGGAGTCGGGTGAAACGGATTTCCCATTAATGGGTAAGAAAGTTAAACCACAGAAAGGTAAGGGAGTATTATTTTTTAATTTGAATGATGATTTAAAGGGTCGTAAAGAGATATCAAAGCATGCGGGGTTGCCACCGACAAAGGGTGAAAAGTGGATGTGTAATAAATGGATTCGGTTAGGTAAGTTCCCTAGGTAAGAAAATATTATCTAGAGTTATAGAAAGATGTTTGATTTCGATGAAAATCTAATTATAGCGATTGTTATTTATTTAGGATCTTGTTATGCTTTATATCAGTTGAAGCATGAGAAGATGTTTGACAAAGAAGGTAAATTCAAATGTTTCGGTCTTAATCAGGGTGAAACCGTTTTCCCCTATTGGCTAGTTACGACGATGATTGGTTTATTCTCGTATTATGTGTTAGTCGTTCGGAATAAAGACTCTGATAATTATTTGTTAAATTAATAGTTTATTTTTCTATCATATTTTACTTTAGATGTATGCTAAACCAAGATTAGTTGATCCGGCTTGGTTTGATAAACCGAAGCCGAAGTTGAAGATTATGAAGAAACCTGAACTATCCATCAAACCCTCAGATAATTCTTTAATGATCAATTTTGTTGGATTCTTGATATTATGTATTGGGGGATTATGTATCTATCAGAGATATATAGAACGTGAAAAGACGGAACTAGAAACTCAGAATACAATTATAGGATTTCATGAGTATGTTAAAGAAAATATTAAATAATCTATAATACTTATAATGGAAGAATATGATACTTATTTCCGTAAATTTTACGGCGACTTATTTAAGTTCCAAACAAAGACAAAGAAACAATTACAGTGTCCAGACTGTTCATCAAAAAAAAGATTCATTATTGATGATGATAAATTAACTTTTTCATGTGGTCCTAAGCATAGTAAAGATAAGAAATGTGGTCCTCAGTATACAATTGAGTTACCGAAATATATAAACTTTCGCGATCTACAGAAAGTTTATGACGAACAGATAAATGGATCATTTGATTATAAGACAGATGATATTCTTGAATATGATTTACAAAATCTTTCATTAAAAATAGATGTTAAATCCGATTTAGAGAAACAAGTTGAGAATGCAAAAGGAGCATCTGAATCATTAAAACGATTAATTGACGATTATATTGAGACGAATGCTTTGAACGAACATATTGAGACATTAAAGACTTTATCTGAGAAAAGATATAAGAATTCTTTAGCAAAGAAAAAGATAATGAGAGAATTAGAGACTGAAGAATTATCTGCTCCTGAAAAGATTAGTCTAAGAAAGAAATATGCTGTCTTAATAAACGAAAATCAAGAGTTCATTGATATGATTATTGAATTAAGAAAACCAAACACGGATTTTATCATGATTAAGAAACCGAAAGTGATTAAGCATGATGGTAAACCGGTTCCTGAACCGGTAACCAAACCGGCTCCTGAAAAAACGGTAACCAAACCGGCTCCTGAAAAAACGAAAAAATCGTCTTTTGAAGATCAAGTTAAGATTTTAAGTGAGTTTTATGCGAAGGTTGATCCAGATAAAACACAATCAGATATAGAACGGATAATTAATAATAGAAGACCGAAAGGTAAACCTAAGGGAGAAAGGATTCCTACGAAACAATGGCTAGACTTATGTGATAAATTAAGTAAAAAATATACCTTTCATCCTTTAAGAATGAATGAAGAAAAAGATAAGTTCATAGAAGAACAGGATGATGGAACGAAGATATTAGTTGATAGTTTATCACCTGATTCGCCTAGATAAGGTTAGACATCTTGAGGGCTCTAACCATGCGAGTCATACCAATACCTCCTCCGAAGCGAGGGAAGAATTCCTTGCTTAAGAAAAGATTCATTTCACTCTGAACTCGTTCCTTCGTAAAGTTGCTGTAAAGCGTGGCGGCATATCCTCCGTCCGAGATCGTATTAAAAGTGTGCCTCATGGCCTCCTTATCACAGCTCCTTTGTGCCGAACCAATTGTCTCTACACCATGAATGATAACATCAATCTTCTTAGAGTGGGTTGGATCTCCCTCACAGAAAGCCATATTCCAGAAAGGACTTGTCCGTTCGGGGAAGTTCTTGAGGAAGTATACAGGTCCGTAATCTTTTTCTAATTGTGTTTCATGTTCGTGTTCAAGAAGTTCAACTTCGTATTTCTTGGCAACGTCTTCATAATCGCCCTCGGGATATTCATTATTTGGATACATATCCTTACTAAAACCTAGGTGCTCAAGAAGTTCTTTCTCCAGTTGTAGCAAATCATTCATATCACCCTTGCTCTCAAACTCGAACATCGGGAAGATAAGATCGTGCCTCCCTTTTACCGGATTAGGTTCATTCCTGTAACTGGTTGATAAACAAAAGAATCCTTGTTCTTCTGGGTGTTCCAGAAGATAATTTTCTAGCCACATCTGACCAGTCTGCGGCAACGGAAAGACATTCCCAGCATAGTTATATGTGCTCATCGTGGTTGGATCTTCGCACGCGGCGAGGATACTTAATTTATCTTGGGTATGAACTTCTACAAAACCCTTACTCTTAAAAAAAGAGCGAAGCTTGGTCACCGCGGCATCAAAATCCTTGTAATTTGGTTCAGTTGTCGTGCTCATTATTTTATAATTTATAATATCAAAAAAAACTTTAAGTGAATTTATAATTTCAAAAGATTATTTTCAATCATGAAGATTAATGAACCGAAGAATATGATAAAAAAACCCAGTCCTAGACCCATATTAGACATATAATCGGAAACAAATTCATGAGAAGTAGTATCAGCCGATCGGTAAGATGGTAATGGATCGCGACCCATAAGTTGCATTTCTCTTATCTTATTTGTCATTCTTCTTTCAGTATCACGACTTGCTCTTCTGATTTCAATATCTGTATCAGAACCGCGTCCGTCCGATCCTCTTCTCATTCTATCTATTAAATCACTCCCTGTTAGCTCTGTGAATTTATTACCGGCTGAAATATGAACTCCACCGAATTCATCTTGACAATATCCACCGAGTCCATCTGGTTTACACGCGTCGCACCCCCCTTTCCCGAGGCATGCACTATCCGATTCAGTATCACAGGATTGCCACTCAAATTGATTTGTCGTTGTATAACAACTTCTTGTTCTGTGGGGGGGTCTATTGGGGTGAGTTTCAGATGTTTTAGTCGCTCTATCCTGATTACCACAACAAATTACATTAACCATTTATTAAATGATAGATAAAAAAATACGTTATTTAAATAAATAAAATGTATAGATAACTATATATAAATATGAGTGGTTTTGACATGTATCAGACTAGCGGATATAAAAATCCTAGAAATAGGAAGAAAACATTAGTATTAGATATCAAGGATGGTTCATCGGCAACTGAATTAGGATCGGGAACAGAATTTAATGTTTCATTATTTGAGCCATTAATAATAGATCAAAAATCTGAATTGTATTTAGATAATTTTGTAACATTTAATGGTATGATGGCGGATAAAGTAGATAGAGCATCATTTTGTTTAAAAATTAACGAATTTAATATGAATACAAATTGCGCAAGCAATAATTCAGAGCAAAGTTTATTTAGTTCCATCGTTATTCCTAATGAAAATAGGAATGTTGATAATTTTTTTACTTCAGTGAGTCATAAAGCTAAAAAATTCAACTATGTATGTGATGTGAATCCGATGACTATTTCTTCTTTATCGGGTAAAATTACGGATTTAGATGGTAATCCAATTTTTCACGGGTCCGCAAATAATAGCGCCTATAATACATACGCTTTAATGAACATTACAAGTCCGTGGCAAGATACTAACGGTGTTACTCTTACGGCCTCAGCATTAACATTTGTCCCTTCTGGAACAGAATTTGAATTATCGGTAGACGCATCTTCCGGAACAGCTAATTGTAAGACTATCGCTTCATTTGATAAAAATTCATCCGCATTATATTTTGTTTTTAATAGTGATCCTGGTGTGGTTACAACATATAATAATGTAGATGATATAAGGATTACGTTTACCGGCACCAATTTAGCCGATGCAACGCCAACAGCAACCCTTGCGAGCGCAGGTAGCAGCATGGTAATTAGAACAAATTATCCAACTTTGATTCGGGGAGGGGGTAGAGTAGTAGCAGAATTTTCAATTGTTTCTCGCGACTGAATCAAATAATTAAAAATAATATAATTTATTATATATAAATGTCTAAGGTGTTTTCTAGTAAAAAGTCTAGTGTTGTGACACAATCACAATTCTATGAATTTTCTTATAAGGCGGCATGTAGAGTTGCGACAACTGGAAACGGAACATTATCAAGTGCTTTTGCAAGAGGTCAGTCAATTGATGATGTCGCACTAGCAACAGGTGATAGAATTTTAATTAAAACCCAAAGCTCAGGTGCTGAAAATGGTATATATACAGTTAATGCTTCTGGAGTACCGACAAGAGCCGAAGATTTTAATGCTAGTAGTGAAGTAACAGGGGGGGCGTTCGTAAATATATCAGAGGGCACATCAAACGGTAATAAAAGCTTTGTCTTAACAACTAATGATGTAATCACTTTAGGAACGACCGCCTTAGTATTCTCTGAAATAACTTCTACACCTGATGATGGTTCTGTTATAACTAGTAAGATCGCAGATGAAGCTGTTACTTTGGCGAAAATGGCACATGCTGCCGCTAACACTGTTCTTGTAAGAGATGCTAATAGTACCGGCGATCCACTTTTTAAAACCGTGGCTAATACTCAAATCTTGATAGGGGATGGAACAGGTTTTACTGCTGCAGCATTATCAGGGGATGTTGCGATGACCAATGCTGGGGCTGTAACGATTCAAGCAGGAGCTGTGGAGACATCAATGATCGCAGATGAAGCTGTTACTTTGGCGAAAATGGCACATGCTGCCGCTAACACTGTTCTTGTAAGAGATGCTAATA
>ENA-OSJC01003718-OSJC01003718.1-marine-metagenome-genome-assembly--contig:-NODE-3718-length-10770-cov-4.216123_pt1 | contig 10770 bp, 8 predicted proteins | sample MGYA00237885_ERZ534234 | MGnify/ENA primary metagenome ERZ534234 (study PRJEB26413, sample SAMN06343907) | marine metagenome | isolation source: coastal waters | place: Atlantic Ocean: West Antarctic... | reverse complement strand
TTACCATATTTACCACCCTCATTAGATATATGTAAAATACGATCAATCATTAACATGGGTGGAGCAGGAAGCTTTCCTTTATCTAGACCAAATAATTTTCCTAATCCACTATTAAGTAAATCTTCTTTTGTATAACTTTCTTTACGAATCATAGTTGTATAACTCTCTTTATAAACCATATTTAACTTCAAAACTCTGCTCTAATTTACTTTCATTTATAATAAAGTTTAAGAATCATTTCTATCTCATTTTTTTGATGAAAATATCTGCCTAAATTAAATCTTTAAATTTGGAGTAAAAAATGTCTGATTGGGTATTAGTATTAGGCGGTTCTACCGGACACGGTGCCGCAACAGCAAAAAAACTTGCAAAAGATGGATATGGTATAATTGCGTTTCATTTTGATAGAGGTGAGGCAAAAAAGCTTGCTGAAAAAACGATAAGTGAGGTTCATGAGTTAACCGATGGTCGCTGCCATTATTTTAACACAAATGCAGCCTCAGAAGAAACAATTGATAAATATTTGCCTGAAATTAAATCTATTACAAAAGGAGAACCCGTTAAACTATTATTGCATTCAATTGCTTTTGGTACAACAACAAATTTTTTTGGCGATAAACCAGTAACTCAACGTCAAATGGATATGACTGTTCATGTTATGGGGAATTCATTACTATATTGGACTCAAAAACTTTTTGGTGAAGATTTACTAGGTCAAGGATCTCGAGTGATGGGCCTTACAAGTGAAGGTAATTATTTAGCTATGGAAGGGTATGGTCCTGTAAGTGTAGCAAAGGTTGCGATGGAAGCTATCATAAGGCAGATTGGCTGGGAGCTAGGACAGTATGGAATAACGGCAAATGCTATTCAAGCAGGGATAACACCAACAAGAGCGCTTACGAAGATAACGGATAGATGGGAAGAATGGATTGAGAGCACAAAAATACGAAATCCAATGCGCCGAACTACAACACCAGAAGACGTAGCAGGCACAATATCCATGTTATTAAGACCGGAAGCAGATTTTATTAATTGTTCAATAATATATTGCGATGGCGGCGAACACCGATCGGGGACTATTTAACCTAAGTTTACAAAAGAATAAAACTAAGAATCATTTTTTTCTAAGGCTGCTCTTTGTTTTATAAGACTAACAAGATCATAGTGATCTTTAGTTGGTTGCATTTGAAAGCATTTTTCTGCTTCTTTTAAGGCATAATCCCACCAACCCTTTTTTGAATACATTAAAGATAGATTATAATGAGCTTTGCTTAGTGCTTGGAATTCAACTCTTTTAAGATCTTGGTGAATATCCGGATAAAGTCTAGTTACTTCTTTGAATTCAAGAATGGCTTCTTCAATAAGACCTTTTTGAGCATACCACTCTCCTAGCTCTAAATGTCGTTGGGGATCTTCTTCGCAACCACTAATAAAAAGTGTGATATAAAAAAAGATAAGCCCTTTTGTAATACTATTCTTCATATTGACTGAGCAAAATTGCAATTTGTATCCTCAGAATTCCAAGAGAAAGATTTAAAGATTTTATTTTGTGTTTTTAGCAATATTATCCTTTGAAAGTAAGATGATAGCAAGAAGCAATAAAGCAGCACCAATAACTTGGATGGTAGACATTATATTTCCTCTTATGTACCAGTCCGCGGTAACAGCGGATAGTGGCCAAAACAATTCATAAAGAGTGACATGAGAGGCAGGTAGATGATTTAAGCCGTAATAATAAACAAAAAGAGCTAAAGAACCAGTACTTAAAACAATCAAAATTATATATTTCCAGTGAGTAAAATTAATTTGATTAATGCTTTCGAATTCATTTGTAGTAATAAGAATAAAAAATGTTATAACTGCGGTAAGCATAAGTCTAAGAGACGTTAAGGTTTTAAATGATAATTCTTTTAATGCATGTTTCCCAAGGACAGTTGAACTACCCCAACTAAAAGCGGCAAGCAAAGATAAAAGAGCCGCAATAATTGTTTTGTCATCCCATTCACTTAAGGGTTTATTGCCAAAGGTAACTAGATAACCGCCAATCATAGCTAGAACAGCTAATTTTAAAAACCGTAAAGTTATTTTTTCTTTCAAAATAATTGCAGCTAAAGCAATCGCAAAAATAGGCTGAAATTTTTGTAATAAGACGACTACAGAAAGGTCAATATATTCTACATAGCTTAATGCTTTTGTGTAAAAAAAAGTACCGAGGACTCCACCACAAAGACTAATCCAGAGTACAGAGACCCAACCGCGTTGATGCAAAGCAGATATTTCCTTCCAACCTCTTAATAATAGAGGAAAAAATATAATAGCACCAATTAAATGTTCTAAGGCAACAATAAGAAGAGAGGGTAGATTGTAAAGGTTTTGCCTTAAAAACCCGTCAAAACTCCATAATATTGCGGCAAAAATAACGGCTAAGGCTGGTATATATTTTTTCATATTAAATAATATAACTAGTGATTAAGCTTGTCCACCAAATGAAGCAAAGTCTGAATAATCAATACTAAATGAATTAATAGCTAATTTCCATATTTGTTCATGAGGTATATTAAAAATAAAATCTGGAGACGTTTCTTGAACAAGCCAATCACCATTTTTAATCTCACGCTCAAGTTGACCTGCGGTCCAGGAAGCATGGCCTAAAAAGAGTCGACTATTGGTATTTTTATTTTTAGCCATTGTTTCAATTAATGTATTTTTATCACTTGAAATAAAAAAATCATCTGAAATTTTTACAGAACTATCAGAATAGTTTTTTTCGGTATGAAGGAGGATTCCTCTTTCAATTAAAATAGGTCCACCAAAATATATTTTTGAAATATCTTTTAAGATTCCATCGGAATTTTTATCAATGTTTTCAAATATATTATTTAAGTCTTTTTTATGAAACCGCTTGTTTATAATTAAACCCATAGCACCTTTATTATCATGTTCGCACATGAAAATAACTGAATTTCCAAACAAAGGATCTTTCATTTGGGGCATGGAAATGAGTATGTGATTTACAATAGAATTCATATCTAATCTTATGTATTTGTTTTTCTTAATACTATAGAAAATTTTATTAGAAATTCTATAAATCGTTTTTTGAAGGGTCTTAAATAAGTTGTAAATTCTTGGTCATTTAAATTGCAGGTATAGAAAATATTATTTAACACATGAAAACTAAAATAGATAAAATAATTATTAAAGGTGCTCGTCAGCATAATTTAAAAAACATAGATGTAGATATCGTTCGGAATAAATTAGTGGTTATAACGGGTCTTTCTGGCTCCGGAAAATCTTCACTTGCCTTCGATACTTTATATGCTGAAGGCCAAAGAAGATATGTTGAATCTTTGTCTTCCTATGCAAGACAATTTCTAGGATTAATGGAAAAACCTGACATGGATTATATTGAAGGCTTATCTCCAGCAATCTCTATTGAACAAAAAGCGACAGCAAGAAATCCAAGGTCAACAGTTGGAACAGTAACAGAAATACATGATTATTTGAGGTTATTTTTTGCTCATGTCGGGCGACCACATTGTTGGAAGTGTGAAAAGCCCATTCAACGACAAACAGTTCAGCAAATTGTGGATACTATTGCTAAATTTAAAAAAGGCTCTAAAGTATATATTTTATCTCCAGTTGTTCGTGGCCGGAAAGGACAGCATAAAGGAGTGTTTGAAGAAATACGAAAAGAAGGATTCCTACGTGTTCGAATAGATGGAATGATTCATACGCTTGATGAAAAACTTAATTTAGAAAAAAATAAAAAACATTCAATTGAAGTTGTGGTTGATCGATTAGCATTAGAGGGTGATTATCTAGAGAGGTTAACAGAGTCTGTCGAATTATCATTAAAAATTGGATCAGGCTTAACAATCGTTCATGAATTACCTAAAAATGATCATTTATTTAGTGAGCATTTTGCATGCCCTCATTGTGAGGTATCAATGGAAGAACTCTCACCAAGAATGTTTTCCTTCAATTCTCCATATGGAGCATGTCCTCACTGTGATGGACTTGGTTCCCACATGGATATTGACCCAGAATTAGTTGTCCCTGATAAATTTAAATCCTTGATTCAAGGAGCAATTTTACCTTTGGGGGAACAACCGAGAGATAACTGGTATGGAAGTATTATTAAAAGTTTAGCTCAAAATTACAATTTTAAGTTTACTACCCCTTGGTATAAGCTAGATCCCGACATTCGAAGTATTCTTTTAACGGGGACAGGAAGTAAAAAAGTAAAGATGGAGTATTCATCTGAAAGATGGAGCGGGACCTATACTGGTGGTTGGGAAGGCGCTATTCCAAATTTAATGAGGCGCTATAAACAAACTAAATCAAATCATATTCGAGATTGGATTGAACAGTTCATGCGAATGAGGCCTTGTCCTAAATGTGAGGGTTCTAGATTAAAAGAAGAGTCTAGGTCGGTAACTATTAACAGTAAAAGTCTCGGTCAAATTTCATCCTGGTCTATTAAAAATATAAAAGAATTTTTTTCTAACTTAAAATTAAATGTGACTGAGGCTAAAATTGCAGAGCAAATTTTAAAAGAAGTTCAAAAAAGACTTACCTTTTTGGTTGATGTTGGTTTGGACTATTTAACTTTAGATAGAGCGGCAACAACTCTTTCTGGTGGTGAAGCGCAGAGAATTCGCTTAGCTACCCAGATTGGAAGTCAATTAGTTGGGGTTCTTTATATTTTAGATGAGCCATCAATTGGCCTTCATCCTAGAGATAATAGTCGTTTATTAAATTCACTAAAAAAACTAAGAGATCTCGGAAATTCAATAATTGTTGTTGAGCACGATCAAGAAACGATGGAAGCGGCGGATCAATTAATTGATATTGGCCCAGGGGCAGGTGAACATGGTGGAGAGATTATTTTCTCTGGCCCACCAATTAAGATTTTAGAATCTAAAGAATCGATAACAGGCCAATATTTATCAGGAAAAAGATCAATTCCAATTCCAGAAAAACGTAGAGAAGGGAATGGAAAAACTTTATCAATATCTGGAGCTTCAGGGAATAACTTGAAAGAAATTGAAGTTTCTTTTCCTTTAGGTAAAATGATATGCGTTACTGGGGTTAGTGGCTCAGGCAAAAGCACTTTAGTTAATGAAACAATATATCCAATTTTAGCTAAAGAGTTAAATAATGCTAGAGCATATCCATTATCTTATGAAGAAGTAAAAGGGTTGGAATATTTAGACAAAGTTATTGAGATTGATCAAAAACCAATCGGGCGAACCCCGAGGTCAAATCCTGCTACTTATACAGGTGTTTTTACATTTATTAGAGATGTATTTTCTCAACTACCCGACTCTAAAATACGAGGATATAAACCTGGGCGTTTTTCGTTCAATGTAAAAGGAGGAAGATGTGAGTCTTGTGAAGGAGATGGAATAATTAAAATTGAAATGAATTTTTTACCTGATGTATATGTTACTTGCGAAGTTTGTAAAGGCGCTAGGTATAATAGGGATACATTAGAAATAAAGTATAAGGGTAAAAATATAGCTGAAATATTGAGCATGCCAGTTGAAGAGGCTAGTGAGTTTTTTAAAAACATTCCACAAGTAATGAGAAAATTAAAGACGTTAAATGATGTAGGTCTGGGTTATATCCGTCTTGGGCAACAGGCAACAACACTCTCTGGAGGTGAAGCTCAGCGAATAAAACTAGCGACAGAGTTATCTCGCGTTTCAAAAGACAGAACCTTTTATATATTAGATGAACCAACGACCGGTTTACATTTTGAAGATGTAAAGCTACTTTTGAGAGTTCTTCAGCGATTAGTAGATCGAGGACATACTGTAGTAGTTATTGAACATAATTTAGATGTGATCAAAAGTGCAGATTGGGCGATAGACCTTGGCCCTGAGGGAGGCGAAGAAGGTGGTCAACTTATTTTTTCAGGAACTCCAGAAGATTTACTAAATTACAAAGGTTCTTATACTGGGTCATTTTTAAAAAAATCCTTTAATAGAAAGCTAGTTTCATGATGTTGTCTCCAAATAAATTAAAAGAAAATTATCCTTATTGGGAAATAACGAAGGATTTAATAGATCAATGTATTGATATTATGCTAAACCTTCGTCAGTCAGGGCATCCAGGAGGGTCAAGATCTAAGGTTCATGGAATGGTTACAACATTACTTTCTGGAGCAATGAGGTGGGATATTCGCGATGCAGGAAAAGTGTTTTCAGATCGCTATGTTTTAGTTGCGGGGCATGCAAACCCTGTTGTTTACGCTACTTTAGCGGTGCTAAATCAAGCTTTACGAATTAAATATAGTCAAACTGGAGACTCAAAATATTTACATTTTAAAGGAAAAGAGTTTCAGTTAACCTGGGAAGACCTCCTGACTCTTCGTAATCGTGGTGGGTTGCCTGGCCATGCAGAAATGGAAGGAAAAACTTTATTCTTTAAGTTTAATACGGGCCCAAGCGGTCACGGATCTCCACCAGCGGCCGGTGAAGCTTTAGCTTTGAAATTAGCAAAAGTGCCTGAAGTAAAAGTGTTTGCCTTCGAAGGAGAAGGAGGCTTTACAACCGGTGCATCTCATGAAACTATGAATTCATCGTGGGGGCTGGGTCTGGGAAACTTGATTTATTTTATGGATTGGAACGATTTTGGAATAGATGCTAGACCTTTTAGTTCTATTGTCTATGGTACACCATCAGACTGGTTTGGCTCTCATGGTTGGCACGTTGAGGGAACTATGCATGGAGAAGATTGGGGGCAACTAACAGAAGCGTATTACCGATTGCTTGTGCAAAATGCAGATCCTAGTATACCAAAAGTTATTTATGCTAAAAGCACAAAAGGTCGTGGTTACCATAAAATAGATTATGCAAGTCATGGTGCAGCGCATAAACGTAATTCAGAATTATTTTGGCAAACAAAGAAAGATTTTTCAGAAAAATATAACATAGATTTTTATAAGTTTGGCGATGAAGAAGAAAAGTCAAAAGAAGGTCAAAAAGAGCAAGCTATCTCATATTTTAATTCAGTCTTTTCAATAATGGAATCTAATCAAGCATTGGTTGATTATTTGGCAGAGACACTTATTTCTTTAGGAAACTCTGTGCCCGACAAAATTGATGGTTGTAAAATAACAGTTAAAAACCCAGCAAAAGATAAAACAATATTTGATGTAAATAACTTACCTGATGATTTATTTGTTTCCCCTGGCCAAAAAGCACCGAATAGAGTTGGTTTTTCCAAGTATGCAAGCTACATAAATACAAAAGCCATAAAAGAATATGGCAGACCACTCGTTATTGCTATGAGTGCTGATCTTGCTGATTCAACTAATATTTCAGGTTTTTCTAAAGAATATAACGGCTCTAAAGATATGGGTTTGTTTGATAAGAGCTCAAACCCGGACAGCCCCCTCATGCCTCAAGGTATTACGGAGTTTACAAATTCAGGAATGCTCGCGGGGCTTGCTACGGTAAATTTTAACGAAGACCCGTACAAAGAATTTAATGGATTTTATGGCGCAATGAGTACTTATGGTTCATTTTCATATTTAAAATATGGGCCAATACGGTTATTTAGTCAAATTGCTCAAGATTCAAATTTAAAAGTAGGAAAGCTTATTTGGGTTGCAGGTCATTCTGGGCCTGAAACAGCTGAAGACAGTAGAACGCATTTTGGAATATTTGCGCCTGGTGTAACTCAATTATTCCCAGATGGACATATAATTAATTTGCATCCTTGGGAGCATAATGAAGTCGCCCCTGCTTTAGCCGCCGCGATGGCTTCAGATGTACCTATTGTCGCCTTACACTTAACGCGACCAGCGATAGAAATCCCCGACCGTAAAGCCTTGGGTATGGCCTCCTATCTAGAAGCTGCAAAAGGTGCTTATATCATTAAAAATTACGACAATGATAGACCGAAGGAAGGAGTTGTTATTATTAGAGGAACAAGCTCAACAAGTTCATTAGTGTCAATTTTACCAAAATTAAAATTAGAAGGTCCAAATATAAAAGTAGTTGCAGCTATATCTTGGGAGCTTTTTAAGCAACAAAGCAAAGGTTATAGAGAGTCTGTGATTTCTGAGCTTGAGTGGATGGATTCCATGATTATTTCGAACGGAGCTATACGACTGATGCATAAATGGATAGCCAATCGAATAGTAGAAGATTATAGTATGAGTCCCGATTTTGATAATCAATGGAGGACGGGGGGTTCCGTAGATGAAATTATAGCAGAGTCAAAATTAGACCCCTTAAGTATTTGGCATGGTATAATAAAATTTGCATCTGAGCGAAAGCTTAGATTAGACACTGTTCGTAAATCTATTCCAATTTAAAACTCCAAAAATTTGACGACCCCCCCTCATTTTTGTATCTTCCAACCCTAACAACGCAAACTTTATTTCTATTTGAGTAAAAACATGACTGAAATTCATATAAATGACCCGCAGCCTTTTGAAGATGATCTTGTTATTGAGAAGTCTTTGCGCCCGAGTCGAATGGATGAATTCATTGGCCAAAAAGATGTAGTTGACAGTCTTAAGTTATATATAAAAGCTGCTATGAATCGTAGCGAAGCATTAGATCATGTTCTATTGTTTGGACCTCCAGGCTTAGGAAAAACAACACTCTCCAATATTATTGCAAAAGAGTTAGGCGTTAGCGTTAAGCAGACCTCTGGCCCTGTATTAGATAGGGCAGGCGATTTAGCTGGACTTTTAACAAATCTTCAGGGTAAAGATGTTTTTTTTATTGATGAAATTCATCGATTGAATTCAGTCGTTGAAGAATATCTCTATTCAGCAATGGAAGACTATCGAATAGAAATTATGATTGATAAAGGTCCTAGTGCCAGAACCGTACAGTTAAATATAGAGCCGTTTACACTCGTAGGAGCAACAACTCGCCTTGGGAGCTTAACTTCTCCTCTTAGAGATCGGTTTGGGGTTGTTTTGCGAGTGGATTATTACGACCCACAGGATCTGTTTCATATTATAGTGCGCTCAGCGGATATATTAGAAGTTGAAATTGATGACTCTGGAGCGATGGAGCTTGCGCGACGTTCACGAGGGACACCAAGAATAGCAAATAGAATTTTAAGGCGAACGCGTGACTTTGCTCAAGTTAAGGCAAGTGGAAAAATTGATGAAAGTGTTGCTAAAGCCTCTCTGAAGTCTTTAGGTATTGATGAATTTGGTTTAGATGATATGGATCGAGCTATATTAGCAGCAATAATAGACAAATTTAATGGAGGCCCAGTGGGTGTTAACTCATTATCTGTGGCCGTAAGTGAAGACTCCGCTACCATTGAAGATGTTTACGAACCCTATTTAATTAAAGAAGGATTTATTCAGCGAACTAATCGTGGACGTATTGCACAGAAGCAAGCCTACAATTTGCTGGGTAGAACTATTTCGGAAAAACAACAAAGGTTATTTGAATGATTGAAAAGAAAAAAAAATGGAAATTAGCGGATTTTGATTATCCGTTACCTGAAAAATATATTGCCCAATACCCAGCAAAAAGACGTGATTTATCTAAACTTATGGTTATCCATAAAGATACGGGAGAAATTGAGCACAAAATTTTTTCTAATTTACCAGATTATTTGCGTAAAAATGACTTAGTTATAACTAATAATACAAAAGTGTTCCCAGCGAGATTATATGCGAGTAAGGACAGAACCGAAGCAAAGGTTGAAGTTTTTTTGCTTCGAGAGCTTGAAAATGATCTTTGGGAAGTTATGGTCCGCCCAGCAAGAAAAGTGAGAATCGGGAATAAGCTGATGTTCACTAAAGATGTTTATTGTGATGTTATAGACAATACTATTTCTGGTGGGCGTGTTGTTAGATTTGAATATGAAGGCCAAAATATCTATGATGTTATAGATAAAGTTGGAATTTCACCCCTTCCTCCTTATATCAAAAGAGAATCAGAGCCCAAAGATAAAATTAGATATCAAACTGTTTTTGCTGAAAAGCGAGGAGCTGTTGCTGCGCCTACAGCGGGACTTCATTTTACTGAAGGGCTAATCAAGAGAATTCAGGATAAAGGAGTAAAAACTGCTCACACAACACTGCATATTGGATTAGGGACCTTTAGACCTGTTCAAGTAGAAGATTTAAATCGCCACCAAATGGATTCTGAGTATTTTGAGGTTGACCCTAAAACTGCAATTGCTATAAATGAAACAAAGAAAAAACGTAGGCGTGTTATTGCGGTTGGAACCTCATCTGTCCGATCATTAGAAACCGTTGCTGTCTCGGGTTTTCAGGTTTCACCTAAAAGAGGATGGACAGATAAATTTATTTATCCACCATATGATTTTAAAATGGTAGATGGTATGATTACTAATTTTCATCAACCAAAAAGTACATTGCTTATGATGGTATCAGCATTTGCAGATCCAGAGCTTATAATGAAAGCCTATAGGTTAGCAAAGAAAAATAATTATCGCTTTTTAAGTTATGGTGATGCGATGCTTATTATATAATAAAAGCGAGTAATTACTATATGAAAATAACGGCCATTATTCCTGCAGCGGGAAAAGGTGAGCGGTTTGGTGGCAAAAAACAGCTTAAGAGGCTAGATAAACGCCCACTGCTTTATCATACTTTGCAGCCGTTTCTTCGATCTGAATTAATAAGTGAAATTGTAGTTGTGGTTCCGCTAGATGACGTACAGCAGGTAGGTCGTGAGTTAAACTCAGCAATTTCACAAAAACCTATTAAAGTGGTTGGTGGAGAAGAAACTCGGCAAAAATCTGTTAATAGTGGAT
>ENA-OSJC01003716-OSJC01003716.1-marine-metagenome-genome-assembly--contig:-NODE-3716-length-10783-cov-7.282645_pt1 | contig 10783 bp, 10 predicted proteins | sample MGYA00237885_ERZ534234 | MGnify/ENA primary metagenome ERZ534234 (study PRJEB26413, sample SAMN06343907) | marine metagenome | isolation source: coastal waters | place: Atlantic Ocean: West Antarctic... | reverse complement strand
ACTGACGTGATAGTGGATTTCACAGTTCCTGAATGTACTTTAGATATCCTTAAAATTGCATCAAAACTTAAAAAAAGGTTAGTTATTGGGACAACTGGTTTTACTCAAAAAGAAGAAGGTATGATTAAAAAATATTCAAAAAAAATTCCCATTTTAAAAGCAGGTAATATGAGCCTTGGTGTTAATTTGCTAATGTATTTAACTGAAGTTGCCTCAAAATCACTAAATGATGAATATTTAAGTAAAATCTTTGAGGTTCATCACAAACACAAAAAAGATTACCCATCAGGCACAGCTTTAATGCTTGGAAAAGGTATTGCAGATGGAAAAAATAAAAAATTTTATAATTTAATTGGAAAAAAATTTTTGAATAAAAAACATTTTCCATATGGGAAAAAAATTAATTTTAATTCTCTTAGAAAAGATGAAATAATTGGAGAGCATGAGGTTACATTTTCTAGCGGCAAAGAAATAGTAAAATTAAATCATGAAGCTTTCGACAGATCTCTTTACTCAGATGGTGCTTTAACTGCAGCGAAATGGCTTATTAATAAAAAACCAGGACTTTATTCAATGAGAGATTTATTAAACTTTAAATAATGGTTGAAAAAGAAAAAGCTAAAAAAATACTAAAGATTTTAAATAAGATTTATCCAACAGCTCCTATTCCACTAGATCATACAAGTAACTTCACTCTCTTAATGTCGGTTCTTTTATCAGCTCAATGCACTGATCTAAATGTTAACAATGTAACTAGAGATATATATCCAAAATATAATAAGCCTGAACATTTTGTAAAATTAGGTAGAAAGAGAATTGAAAAATTGATTAAAAGTATTGGCCTCTTTCGGGTTAAAGCAAAAAGTGTTTACTTGATGTCTAAACAACTTCTGGAAAAACATATGGGCGAAGTGCCTAAAAGTTTCGAGGAGCTCGAAAAACTGCCTGGCGTGGGCCATAAAACAGCAAGTGTAGTCATGTCTCAAGGTTTTGGAATTCCAGCCTTTGCGGTCGATACTCACATACATCGATTGGCTCAAAGATGGGGCTTAACCAACGGTAAAAATGTTATTCAAACTGAAAAAGATTTAAAAAGAATATTTCCAGAAAAAACATGGAGCAAATTACATTTACAAATAATTTATTATGGAAGAGAGTTTTGTAAAGCTAGGGAATGTTATGGTTTAACTTGTAAAATTTGTACTACTTGTTATCCTGATCGCAAAAATCCAGTAAAAATAAAAAAAGCTTAATATGAAAATACTAGGAATTGGTAATGCAATTGTTGATGTTATATGTAAAGTAGAAGATCAATACTTAATAGTTAATCAATTAACAAAAGGTATAATGAAACTAGTTGATGAGTACGAATTTAAAAAACTTTTATCAACTCTTAAGATAGAACAAACCATATCTGGTGGATCGGTTGCAAATTCTATTGTTGGACTATCACAGTTAGGAAGCAATGTTGGTTTTATAGGTAAAGTTAATGATGATGATTTAGGACAAAAATACGAAGAAGGTCTAACTACAGAAAAAGTTCAATATTTTTATAACAAAAAACAAGAAATCTCGCCAACTGGGACTTGTTTAATCTTAATCACACCTGACGCGGAAAGAACTATGGTCACATTTTTGGGGGTTGCTGGAAAAATTAACCAGAATGATATTAATGAAAAAGCTGTACAAGAAAGTGAGATGATATTTTTAGAAGGATATTTGTGGGATGAGGGAGAACCAAAGTTGGCTTTTGATAAGGCAATGTCACTCTCTAATACTAAAGCAATGTCCTTATCAGATCAATTTTGTGTAGAAAGACATAAAGGTGATTTTTTAGATTTAGTTAAAAATAAACTTGATATTACTTTTGCTAATGAACAAGAAATTAGTTCATTAATAAACGCTAAAAGCTATGAAGATATTATTGAATTTGGAAAACAATTAGGAAAACTTTTAATTATCACACGTGGTGAAAAAGGAAGTGTTGCTATCAAAAATCAAGAAGTTGTAGAATGTCTAAGTAAACCTAATTTAAAGATTATAGACTTAACAGGAGCTGGAGACCTGTTTGCAGCTGGTTTTCTCCATGGACTAATTAATAATTTTTCAACAAAAGATTGTCTGGAAAAAGGGACGGAAATGTCTTCAAAGATAATCCAAAAAGTTGGTGCTAGACTAGATTAGGTTACTTTAGTCAATAAAATAGCCATTTTTATGACTTAATATAAATGTTTCATCTTTAAATAAATCACTTATTTTTTTTCGTAATCTATAAATGTGTGTTTCAACAGTGTGAGTTTCCATGTCTTTTGAGTAACCCCATATATTTTTTTGTAAATCTGCAACACCACGTTTTATTTTTTTATTATTCAAATACAAAATAATTTCGATTTCTTTTTCAGTTAACTTTAAGTTTAAATTACCTTTAGAAAAAATTTTAGAATTTAAGTTTAAATCGTAGCCTTTAATAATAATTCTAGACTGCTGGTTAAATTTTAATTTGATTAATTTAATATTAATTAGTTCATGAAATTTTTTTAAAGATACAGGTAAGTCATTAAAATCTAAAACGTTTTTTTTAGTTATATTATTATTTAGTAGTAATTTATTATCACTTTTTGAAATTATTAAAAAATTTATTATATCTAAGTCAAAATTCTTTTGAAAATCTTCTTCATCTTCAAATTTTGTAATTTTAAAAGATAAATTTTCTTTTATCTCATCTAGAATTTCATATAGTGAATTATAATTTATAATAAAAACATTTTGTATAATCATACTTAATATTACCTATGTTAATTCATGTACCAAATAAAAACACTCTTATAATTGACGACTTTAAATTAAGATGCTGTATTGGAAAAAAAGGCTTAAATTCCAACAAAAAAGAAGGTGATTATTCAACACCCAAGGGGTTATTTAATTTAAGAAAATTATATTTTAGAAAAGATCGTGTTGGTATTCCAAAGTGTAAAATCAATAAAAAAATCATTAAGAGAGATATGGCTTGGTGTGATGATCCAAAACATAAAAAATATAATGAAGAAATTAAAACGCATAATAAAACTCTTAAAGAAAATCTATACAGAAAAGATCATAAGTACGATTATATAATTTCAGTTAGTCACAATGAAAGAAAAATCCCAGGTAAAGGGAGTGCAGTGTTTATTCATTTAACAGATAATTACAAGCCAACTACAGGATGTGTTGCTTTAAAAAAGAGAGATTTTGAAATATTATTAAAATTAATAGATAAAAAAACTAAAATCAAAATTGGTTAAGTTCTGCTACCAAAAATTTTTGAGCCCAACCTAACATATGTTGCATTATTTTTAATTGCCTCTAGGTAATCTCCTGACATTCCCATACTTAATTCTTTAAAATTTAATTCTTTGTTTATGTCATTCATTTCAGAAAAATATTTTTCTGTATTACCATCATTTGGGGGAATACACATTGTACCAATAATATCTAAATCCAAATTTTTACAAAATTTATAAAAATCACCCAATCTTTCTTTATTTATTCCAGATTTTTGTTCTTCAGCTCCAATATTTACCTGAATAAATATTTTTGGTTTTTTTCCATGTTTTTCTTGTTCGCCTGCAATTTTAGTAGCAAGTTTTTCACTATCTAATGAGTGAATAAAGTCAAATACTTCTAATGCAATTTTAACTTTGTTTGTTTGAAGTTTTCCTATTAAGTGAAGCTTAACAGAATAATTTTTTTTTATTATATCGCCCCATTTACCTTGTGCTTCCTGAACCTTGTTTTCCCCAAAATGCAGGTGTCCATATTCTATAAGTGGCAAAATGCTTTCTATAGGAAAGGTCTTTGATACTGCAATAATTTTAGGTAATTTATCATCATTTGCTTTAGATTTAATAAGGTTTTCTATATAAATTAATTTTTTAATTGAGTCATGCATAATAAAATTTTAAATAAATATTACTTTATAAATAAATTTGATAAAAGTCATTTAGATAAACAAGATAAAGAAACAGCCATAATCTATAGAAATTATAATCAAGATGTAGATGAAAAACTAATTTTAAACATAAAAAATTATTGCAATAAAAAAGGTAATAAATTCTTAATTTCAAACAATATAAAATTAGCCATAAAGCTTAATTTAGATGGTACCTATATTCCATCATTTAATAGAGATAAAAAACATCTCTCTTATTCGTTTAAAAAAAATTTTATAATCTTGGGCTCTGCTCATAATGTTTATGAAGTGAGGATAAAAGAATCACAAAAAGTTAAATCAATTTTTATATCTTCTGTATTTAAAAAAAATAAAAACTATTTAGGTATTTATAGGTTTAAATTATTTTCTCTTTTATTCAAAAAATCATTCATAGCACTTGGTGGAATTTCTAATAGTAATTTAAAGAAATTAAATCTTACTAACTGTTTGGGTTTTGCTGGTATTTCTTTTTTTGAACAAAAAAAAGGCCCCTAAAATGGGGCCTTTTTATTAATTTGTATTCTAAATTAATTAGAATGCAAATGATAGACCTAATTCCCAAGCTTCTGATTTTGTACTTTCTACAAAGCCTTGGTTTTTAATATCAATCATAGCACCTTTTATAGTCATTCCACCCATAGTGTATGACGCAACAAGACCAGTAACTTCTTCAGGTTTGTTTGTCGAGCTAGACGCTACAGAGTTCTGAGTGTTCTCAGATACACCATAGTGTAAAGATATGTTTTCACTTACTGTGTAAGCTACAGACATTGCATCAAACTCTCTGTCAGAGGCATCTGCTTTTGATGCAAACTCTGTTTCAGTGTAAGCTATTGTGATTGGACCATATGCGTATTTAGCATACCAAGTATCTACATCACCAACAGTTGCTTCTGTACTATTTTTTTCACCAATTGCGTATCCAGCAGTTAAGCCTTCAACACCAGTGTAAGCTATTGCAAAATCAGTTGCACTTGACCACTGTGTTGCTGCTGCACCTTTTGGTACGTATGAAGCTTTTACTGAAAGACCGTCAACCATAGCTGGAAGAGTATAAACCATGATGTTATTTCCTTGAGACGAATCAATGTTACCTTCGGAAGTACCTTGATAATCCCAAGTTTGACCAGTAGTATCAGAAACTGCACCTTGAGCAGAAGCTCCACCATGACCATGGAAAGCTAATGAGCCTAAAGCGTCAGAGCTAATAGTTACTGAGTGGTTATCCCAAACAGAAGTACTAGCAGCAGCACCATTAGAACCATCATCAAGTTCGAAAGATACAGCAACGTTTAGACCATTGTCTAATTCTCCGCCACCCTTAAAGTAGATGTTATTACCCATTGTAAAAGCTTTACCAGTATTTGCACCAGCAGCTTCTGTTACGTGAGCAGCTTTCATCGAAGCTGAACCAGTCACTGCTAATTCACCAGCAAATACTGATGTAGAAACAAGTGAAGCTGCTAAAGCAGTCAAACCTATTTTTTTAAAGTTATTCATATTTTTCCTTTGTTTATTGTTATTGTTATTGTTATTTTCGACATCGTTAATAATTTTTTACTGATAAAAGTAACATCCAGTTCATCTTTTATTTAATTAAAAAATTACTTTTTTTGTTCTTATTATTAATAATAAACAGTGAAGATGTATCAATTTAAAGTCTATTTTTTATGAAAATTGATGTTTTTAATTAAAAATTATTATAAGTGTTGTATTTTTGCATCACTTTAAAAGTGCCTATTTACTTATACTTTTAGCAATTTTCATAATATATTGTATTAAACTATTAAATTAATAACAAATTTTATTATGATTTCATTTAAAAGCCTAAAAATTATCTTTGTTCTAATATTATCGTCTATTCTTTTAAATGCATGCAATGGCAAGCTTCCTGGGGCAGATGCAAGAAAATATGACCCAGATCCTAAAAAAAGAATTGAAAAAAACTTAGCAGAAGGTAGGGGGTTTCGATTAAAAGATCTTGGTTCTAGCAGTGGGACATTTGAATTTGCAAGTTCAAATGAATTGTGGCGAGCCTCTCTTGACACTATAGATTTTATGCCTTTGGCATCCGTTAATTACAGTGGAGGAATTATAATTACAGATTGGTATTCAACAGACCAAAAATCAAATGAAAGTATTAAAATTTCTATTAGATTTTTAACAAATGAAATAAGGTCTGATGCGCTAGACATTAAGGTCTTTAATAAAAAATGCACTACACAAATAAACTGTGTAGTATCAGAGAAAAAAGGAAATTTAATTCCTGAGCTAAAAGAAAAAATTTTAAAGATTGCGGCAATTTATGAAAATGAGAAAAAAAATAAAGATAAAAAATAAAAATTTAAGTTTTATAAATAGTTCAATAACAAACTCATAATCAATAAATTTTACTTTTTGTGGACAGATATAATTTTAAAATTGTAGAAGAAAAGTGGCAAAAAATTTGGGAAGACACGAGAGTATTCTCAACAAAATTTGATAAAAGTAAAAAAAAATTTTATTGCTTAGAGATGTTTCCTTACCCATCTGGTAAAATACATATGGGTCATGTTAGAAATTATACAATTGGGGATGTTCTAGCACGTTTTAAAACTTTACAAGGTTATAATGTACTTCATCCTATGGGTTGGGATTCTTTTGGTATGCCAGCTGAAAATGCAGCAAGACAAAATAACTTGGATCCAAAAACTTGGACTGAATCAAATATTAAAACTATGAGATCTCAACTTAAAAAGTTAGGATTATCAATTGATTGGGATAAGGAAATCTCAACTTGTTCACCTGAATATTATAAGCATCAACAAGAGTTTTTTTTAGATCTTTATGACAAAGGACTAGTTTATAGAAAAGAAAATTATGTTAACTGGGATCCAGTTGATGAAACTGTTCTTGCTAATGAACAAGTGATAGAGGGTAAAGGATGGCGATCTGGAGCCATAGTTGAAAGAAAGAAGTTAAATCAATGGTTTTTTAAGATATCAAAATTTTCTGAGGAACTTTTACATGGCTTGGAACTCCTAAATAGCTGGCCCAAGAAAGTAAAGGTCATGCAAAAGAATTGGATAGGAAAATCTTTTGGATGTGAAGTTAAGTTTAAAATTGAAAGTGAAAAACCAATTGAAAGTATTAAATGCTACACAACAAGGCCTGATACTCTATTTGGTTTTTCTTTTCTTGCACTCTCGGTTGATCACCCTCTAGCCAAGTACTATGAAAAGGATAAAAACTTTCAAGAATTTAAAAAAGAATGTTCTAAAACTGGTACTACAGAAGAGTCTATTGCCTCTGCTGAAAAACTTGGTTTTAAGACAGATTTAATTGCAGTTAATCCACTGGATAAAAACATAAAGGCTCCAGTTTATTTTGCAAACTTTGTATTGATGGATTATGGCTTAGGCGCAGTTTTTGGTTGTCCGGCACACGATCAAAGAGATTTAGATTTTGCAAAAAAATATAATTTACAAATTACACCCGTTGTTAAGCCTGAAAAAGATAAGGACTTTGAAATAAATAATGAAGCTTACACAGGTGAAGGATACCTTTATAATTCAAAATTTCTTGATGGCTTAAAGGTTCCAAATGAATCAATTATCAAAACAATAGAATTTCTTGAAGAAAATAATTTAGGAAAGAAAAAAACTAATTATCGATTAAAAGATTGGGGTATATCAAGGCAGAGATATTGGGGTTGTCCTATCCCAATTGCTTATGATGAAAATGATCAACCCATTAAAATCCCAAAGAATATGCTACCTGTTAAACTTCCAGAAATTGACAAATTAAGTAGCGCAGGTAATCCTCTAGATTCTGAAGATGACTGGAAATACTTTATTTTAAATGGAAAAAAGCATAGAAGAGAAACTGATACATTAGATACATTTGTAGATTCTTCATGGTATTTTCTACGTTTTTGCTCTCCACAGAATGTCAAACATGGTTTTACACAAGAAGAGGTGGATTACTGGATGCCCGTTGATCAATATATTGGGGGGGTCGAACATGCCATTTTACACTTATTATATTCAAGATTTTTTATGCAAGCTCTCTCATATGAGAGTGCTAACTTTAAATTAAAAGAACCATTCGATGGACTATTTACACAGGGAATGGTTTGTCACGAAACATATAAAGATCAAAAAAATATATGGTTAAACCCTGAAGAAGTATCTTCAGAAGATGGGAAAAAATTTTTTAAAAAAAATAAACCTTCGGAAGAAGTAATTGTTGGACCAACAGAATCAATGTCAAAATCAAAAAAAAATACCATAGACCCTGAAAGTATAATAAAAAATTATGGAGCAGATTCTGTTAGATTGTTTATTCTATCAGATAGCCCCCCAGAAAAAGATGTTCAATGGTCTGATCAGGGTATGATGGCCTCATTCAAATTTATCCAAAAATTATGGATATTAAATTCTAAAATTTTAGAAAAGATTCAAAATAATGATAAGGGAAATGAAAGTGATAATTTAACTAAATTTACCAATCAATTAGTTTATAAAGTAACTCAAAACTTAGAGAAATTTCACTACAATGTCATAATTGCTAACCTTTATGAGATGTATAATTTTTTAATTAAAGAAATCGAAAAACCTATAAAAAAAGAAACTTTAGTTGAAAGCTATAAAAAAATTTTAATTTTAATGAGTCCTTTTATTCCTCACTTTAGTGCTGAATGCTTAGACAATATTAATGAAAAAGAAATAAATTGGCCAATAGTATCAAAAGAAGAGGTTATGGAAGATGAGATTAATTTTGTGGTACAAATAAATGGTAAAAAAAGGACTCTTTTAAGGGTTAAAAGAGATATAAGTGAAAATGAAATCTTAGAAAAAATTAAATCAAATATTGAAACAAAAAAAATTTTGCAAAAACGAAAAATACAAAAAACAATTTTTGTTTCAAATAGACTTATAAATATTATACTGCAAGAATGAAAAAAAAAATATTTATTCTAATTATATTTTTCTTTTTATCTTCTTGTGGATACGAAGCTATCCATTCTAAAAAAAATTCTGCCACATATGACTTCTCTATAAATGAAATAAGCTTTATTGGAGATAGAGATATTAATGTAAAAATAAAAGAAATACTAAACAACTATACCTTAACCCAAAAAAATAAAAAATTTACTCTAAAGATAACGAGCAAAACTGAAAAAGTGGAACTTGCGAAAGATATGTCGGGAAATTCTACAAGTTTTAAAAAAGCTATAACAGTTAATGTTGAAGTTTTTATGGAAAATAAATTAAAAAATAACCTGCAAATAATTGAAAGTTTCAATTATAATAATAATAATGATAAATTTGAATTAAAAAGATATGAAAAAGAAATTACAAATAATTTAGCTGAGACGGTTTCAGAAAAATTAATTTTTAGATTATCTAATATTCAATGATTCTAAAGACATTTGAACTAAATAAATTAAAATTAAATGATTATAATTTTTTCCTTTTTTATGGAAACAATGAGGGTTTAAAAGAGGAAACTATAAAAAATTTATTTGAAAAAAAATATCTAAATAAAATTCATAGATACGAAGAAAAAGAAATTCTAGACAATGCCAATACTTTTTTTAGCAGTGTTCTTACAAAATCTTTTTTTGATAATGAAAAACTCATAATTATTAGTAGAGCTACCGACAAAATTAGAGAAATTGTTGAAGAGTTAATGGAAAAAAACCTAGAAGATATACAAATAATTTTAAACTCTAAAAATCTTGAAAAAAAATCTACTTTACGAAAAATTTGTGAAAAAAAAAAATCAATTATATGTGTCCCATTTTATGAGGATAATAATCAAACATTAAATTCAATAATTAATCTTTTTTTTAGAAATAAAAAGATTCCAATATCTCAACAATTAATAAATGTCTTAATAGAAAGATGTAGGGGGGATAGAAAAAATTTGAATAACGAATTAGGTAAAATTGAGACCTATTCATTGAATAAAAAAAATTTAAGTATTGATGAAATAATAAGACTAACTAACCTAGCAGACAATTATAGTGCCTCAGAACTAGTGGACCACTCACTTGCTAAAAATACTAGGAAAACTGTCACTATTTTGAGTGAAAATAACTATTCAGATGAAGATAATATTATAATTATTAGAACATTACTGACAAAACTTAAAAGATTAGTTAAAATTTGTGAATTAATTGATGAAAAGAACAATATTGAACAAGCAGTTTCCACTTTTAAACCACCAATTTTTTGGAAAGACAAGCCTCTTGTTACTCAACAAATAAACTCTTGGAAGAAAGATAATTTAAAAGATTTAATTTATAGAGCTAATGAAATTGAACTTCTAATTAAAAAAAATTCTAATCTAGCAAAAAATATATTATCAGATTTTATAATTGACAATTCAAGAAAAGTTAATAATTAGATTTTATTATTTGAATTATTTTATTTAGTTGGTCTAAATCTTTATATTCTAATAGTAAAGATCCTGAATTATTTTTTTTATTTTTAATTAGAACATTAAGACCAATTTTTTCTCTAATTGAAACTTCTAAAGCTTGTAGATTTGTATCCTTATAAGATTTAAGAAAATTTTTTTTAGTTTTAAAAATTTTGACAAAATTTTCTGATTGTCGAACTGATAGGTTTTTTTCAATTATTTTATTTGCTACGAATTCTGCATTATCAAGGCCAACTAAAATTTTTGCATGTCCTGCTGATAATTTTTGAGTTTCAATTAACTTTAAAACTGCTTCTGGAAGGTTGAGTAACCTTAAAAAGTTAGCAATATGGCTTCTACTTTTTCCAATAAATTGTGCTACTTTTTCTTGGTCATATGAAAACT
>ENA-OSJC01003714-OSJC01003714.1-marine-metagenome-genome-assembly--contig:-NODE-3714-length-10785-cov-7.222170_pt1 | contig 10785 bp, 19 predicted proteins | sample MGYA00237885_ERZ534234 | MGnify/ENA primary metagenome ERZ534234 (study PRJEB26413, sample SAMN06343907) | marine metagenome | isolation source: coastal waters | place: Atlantic Ocean: West Antarctic... | reverse complement strand
GTGAATGTAATCCTAAAACTAAATGACTAACAGTTGTATTGTTATTTACATGCGGACTAGCACTTTCATTGCAGGTAGTGTTACCATCTGTTAATTCGTTACAACCGCAGTCAAGGCTATTAATGGCCTCGATAACAATATCTCCTGTTGAAGCGTCCCAACTTGTAATACTTAAATCACATTGTGCTGGTAGGTTCACTACTTCTACCCAACCATTATATCCATCCCCATCTCCTTCGTAAAAATACTCAACACAACAAAATGAATCTTCGTAATACATACATGTAAAAATTGTATTGTAAAGGTCGGTGTTGAAGATAAAGTGAGCATAGTCAGAGTTGCTATCTTGGTTTAATATAGTTCCATCTGAAGCGGTTGTCTCCCAGTAATCAGGTGGAGTTCCCGTTGTTGGAATGGTCATAATAAAGTTAGACTGTGTGCCTGATATTCCTATCGACTCACATTGTGCTGCCATTGTAGGTGCACATAATGCTAATAGGTATATTAGTTTTCGCATGATGTCCCATAGTTTGCTAAGAATGTCTGTAGATCTGAAACTCCTATATGGCCATCGCCATCATAGTCATATGGGCATGGAACCAATTCTGGTTCTTGGCAAGATACATATGCAGGATGTTCGGTTATTAATGGATATACAAACCCATCACCATTTAAAGCAAATGCAGTTCCTATATCTGCACAGAAGATTATAGTATAGCCTCCAGCAGGTAGTCCGAAGTTATGGATAAGACCATCACAGTCTTGGTATTCAAAGTTAGTCCATTTAGTAGCTCCTACTGAGCTAAAAACATGTTGGTTGCATTGTCCAAGGGCTATCTGTGATAGCGCCATGGCAGTTATTAGTAATAAATGTTTCATTAGTTTTTCCTAATATAAATTTTCAAAGTAGGATACCTTTAATGGATAATCCTTTTTAACGAAGTCTGCTGTTGCAGGGGTTAGGTGTATTGATTCGACTCTACTGAACCCACAGGAGTTCCGAATTGTTTGGGCAATTAGTTCGTGGACAGTTACGCTGTCTATGCCAATCAACTTAAGCTCTTGGGTTTTACCACAATGGCCAGCGTAGCGGATTATGTAATTCCAATCTGGAGCTCCACATAATCTACGCTTTGGATGAGTTAGTATATAGTTTGTAATCATCTGTATGCAATACAAAAGTAATACTTTCTACCATGAAGCAGATGAGTACCATAGGTTAATATTCCGAGACCTGACATTGATGCTGTCCATGCGTCAAGCTTATCCGCTCTGATTAGCGTGTAATCTTCTACATCATAGGCTTCAGATAATTTCTGGCCTGTTGAATTGAAGTTGCGATCAGTTACGATTTTCTTGACATCGTTCCTCAAGTATTCGCGATCATACCATGGTGTCTTTTCCCAGGTGAATCCATTGCAAATATCCTTGCAGAATCTTTCTATTGATAATTCTTTAGCTTTCATAAGGTATTCTTTGTTTTTGTATTATATGTTAATATACGAAATAATGTGCGAAATAAAAAATTATTTAATGGTTATTTTATTACCATTTGAGGTTAAGTCATCATAGATACCATCAGTCACACAAGATCCATTACTGGATAATATGCCTTCATTAGTTTCTATTCCTTTGTTCTTAAGCCCCTTACGACTGTTGTGAATATGCCCAAACAGATGAGCCTTTGGTTTAACATGGGATATTCTTTCTGACAAAGCTTTGCATCCATGACTTTCAGATTCCCCCTGCTTTACATCACACAGATCTAACACTCCAAATGCCGGACCATGAGTAACAACAATATCAGAGTCTTCTGGGATTAGTCTCCAAATAGATTTCATTTGGTCTCTTGGCTTCATAAATGCCCAGTCCCCATATTTTGGGACATAAGGACTACCCCATATTTTAAGACCATCGATTGTAGTGCTTTCATTATGCAAATATGTTATTCCCATAGCTTCTATCTTAGTCTTATTGATAAGCCCCATTTCTATGCTTGTGTCATGATTTCCAGCTATCATTACTTTATTTGTAATTGGAATTGAACTAAACCACTGTAGGAAATTCATAACCTCGTATTCATTTATGTAGGGACTTCTATTATCTGAACAGTCTCCGCTAAAAATTACTGTATCAATATTCTTCGGTACAGTTAAAAACGCATGACGTTTATGAGTGTCGCTAATGTGCCATATATTCATCCTATCCGATCTATTTCTTTTAGGATTTCGTCAGCTTCAAAATATTTTTTATCACTTTGACTTCTATTAATCTTAGACAACTTAAAGGCTTCATTCATTAGCAATTGGTATTTTGCTTGAAGCTTTTGTTTTTTTGTCTTTCTTTTAAATAATCCGAACATTCTATTTATTTTAATATTTGTGACCTGGGTGGGACTCGAACCCACGGCCTTCTCATTAAAAGTGAGAAGCTCTAACCAGCTGAGCTACCAGGTCATAGTTACATGTTGCGAAGTTGTTCGTACATGTCATCGTCCATTTGGTCTTCTATATCTGGATTGGGTTCTACTTGATGTTTGACCCTGTAGATTATCCCAGACACATATAAGTAGTAACAGTTATAACATAGCACCTGGAGGTTGTCCAAGTTAAAGTCTTTCTTGTCGCCATTCTTTTGATGTAGTAAAAGTGGCGCAGTATAATCTGTCACCCTTCTTTCATTAAACCCACACTCCTCGCACTCTTCAGCCTTCATACATTCTTGAAATAGTTTAGGCTTTAACTTGGATAGGGGATATCGGGGAGCTTTACCGTCTAGGATATCCTGTATGGTATATTTCTCCCCTGAAGAATATGTTACTCTCCATTTGACACCCTTACCAGTTACGTTCTTGTGCTTCTCATATAGATTTATACCATCATCAAAATATTGAATGGCATACTTCTTATAAGTCTTTAGGGTTACTCCGAGGTATCTACTAGCTTGGCCATTAGAAATGGTGTGTTCCATCGCTTTTCTGATGTCCGACTCCATTATAGCAAACTTGCTTTTACCTCTACCCATTATACTGCTGCTATAATTTTAGTTGATTTGACTTCTTTGACTTCGAAATCACTAACACCCTGTCCGAATTCTTGTACAGTTTTAGCTTCAGCTTCTGTAACTGATGCAGCTTCTACTAGGTATTGTTCGGTATACTTTTTAACTTTACCGTTGTGGTCACCTTCCCACTTTGCTTTTACTAGATAATTAATCATAACTTTCTTCCTTTTTTATATTATTATTTTCAATGAAATATTCATAAGACTTTTGGGTTGTTCCGTTTGGATCGTCCGCAGTGCTGTTCATAATGTCAGCAGCAAAGCCTCGGTTATTACGCTTTTCAATTTTCTCCCAATGATCTACAACAAATAAGTTTTTCCATGCTGTAAACACGTCCTTAGCAGACTGTAGGGATGGGTATTTATGAGGGATTAAACTCTTACCCTGACCTGATTGTACAGCAAACCCATTAGGGGTTGCTATAGTTTTGCATCCAGGATACCGCTTAGTTAAAACTGCTTTAAGTTTTCGGAACTTAAACATCCGGAATTCTTTTGAATCTATCATTAGATGAACATTTTATTAAGTGAACGTGCGAGAGGCATAAGCTCATCGACTGAAATGTTTGAAGCTCCTTTACCATACATCTTTTGGAAATTAGCTAGACCATAGTCTCCACCATCAATAAAGTAGCTTAAGACTTTGATACCTTTATTAGTCATTTTATTGACTTGCTTTCTTGTATGATCGATAGCGTATTCTCCACCATAGCTCATACCTTTGCCGTTGAACCAAGGTTGACCGTCACTAAAGTTAATGAAGTAGCTATCAAGGTTACCAGCTGAACTAGACAAATGATTTTGTAGAGCTTCGAAGCATAGACCTTCTGGAGTTGTTCCTCCTGGGTAGATGTGCTTAAACAAAGTCTGAATCTTTAGTATTTTGTCTGTTCTTGAATCATAAGCAATTAAAGCAAGAGGCTGATGATTTTCTGTACTTCTGAATGATATCTGAACGTCGAAGTTGTTGGTCATTGAAGCTGCTTTAGCTATTGCCACCGCAGCAGTCATTGATTTGGAGAATCTAGTCCCAGACATACTTCCTGAAGCATCTATTGATAAGTGGACTATAGCATTTTTGTGCTTTTGAACGTCCAGAGTAGAAAAGATATTCTCTGCTCCATATCCTAATGAGGATAATAAACGCTTATCTATTCTGCCTTTAGGAAGACGAGTTGTTTTTAAGGTTCTGGACTCGTTTCTGACTTGGAGTTTGCGTCCTAGTATTGATCCAAGTCTTAGACCTTTATCGACATCCGCTTGGGTTCTGTCAATTGGTGTCCAACCATATCCTTTAGTAAGAATTTCCTTAAATGAATCTGAATCTATTAGCTTTTTTGTAAGCTTTTTAACTAATATGCATTTGACTCCGTTATGAGTAGTCTTTCCATAGCGGCCAGTGAATTCTCCAGCTCCAACATTAGTTTCTTCCACTGCAGAATCTGCAATAGCTTCTACAGACTTGAGAGCAGATTTGCTAAGTTGTGTTTTCTTGACACTGCCTTCGAGGAATTTTTCTTGAGCTTCAATAGCTTTTTTTAGTTGTTCCTGTTGACGAGGACTTAATTGTGATGGAGGAGGAGTGTTTCCTCCAGGTCCGCCATTTCCAACTTCTGTTTGAGACATAGTAGTAGAACCATCGGCAGTAGAGCCGTCATCTTTACCACCTGAAGGACCATTGCCGCAATTTCCATTGCCATCTACGGGATTAGTATTCCCAGCTGTTTGGCTATCGCATTCGCCTTCGCCGCCTGTTTCGCCTTCTCCTTCACAGTCAGATTCTTCTGGTTCTGGTAGAGATTCATTGACCAATTCGTAAACATCCAAAGCAAGAGCTAAAGAATCCCATGTTGTTTCCAATCTTGAAATATCTTTGATGTTAATTAAGTCCCAAACTTCTTGAAGTTTTGGTAGAGCTGTTAAGTTCCTATTTGGATTAATGAAGTTGCAAATGTGAAACATGTAATTGCCCCAGTTTTCTTCGGAGTTTTCTCCGAGGATAAGAGCTTTATCAATGATCTTGGCATTAAAGTATTTGTCATACATAGCATGATAATAGCCTTTATAGCCAGGAGAGGTTTTAAATATGAAGTAGTCTATTCTACGGTCTTCGATAATATTAACAAGGTCCTTAACAGTAGCCCTAGCATCCATAAGCTCTCCGTCTTCATAGCCAAACCTATCTTTAATAGATTTTTCCATTGCTGTGAGAGTTGTGAAGTCTGTTAATTTAATGTGAGACCCTTCATGAAGAGCAAGTCCAACAGCAGCATCGAAGTTAGAATCTTTTAGATCTGCGCCTATAGTAACAGTTTTACCATCAGTGTAGCTATCCTTTCCAGTAAATGTAACTGGAATGTTTTCGCCTGTGACGATATTAACAAAATTACCAATGGCTCTTTTAGAGGCAGCCAATTTGACAAGGTTTTTACCTTGGTTTATCTTTTCACCAGTTAAGATGTCGAACTCATTGCTGAGTCCAGGGTTTAACCAAAAAGATGAATTTCCATATTTGTTCATGAGGTAGTGGGTTTAAGTAGTTAGTTAATGTACATAGCTAATATACAGCTTTATCTGTAAATACTATGATAAAAAGCGTTAAGAAACGTTAAAACTTATTTAGTAGTTCCTTTATAGTTAAGACATCTTCATCATCTAAAATGTCACGGCGGGCATCGAGATACTCATCCAAAGAATCTATCGTTGTGACGTTGTATTTTTTATTTAACGTCCTCATTAACTCAATGGCTTCGGAGTGTAGTTCCATTTCTTTAGAATGTTCGTTTTCTACTTCAGATGATACCGAGTCGAACGTTTCTTTATGAAAGTGTTTGTTTTCTTTATAATAAAACTTTTCTCTGTATTCACTGTAGTTGGTCAGGATGTCTATAATAGTGTCTGTGTCTAGACTAGAGTAGGCTGAGACTGTTTTAGTGTCGAACATATTGGTGACACCTGATTTGCGGACTGATTCGTAAGAATCAAATTCTGATTTTGTAATTTCTTTTGTCATATTAGTGGGTTTAAAGGGTTAATTAATGAATGATTGACATAGTCAATATACAGCTTTTTAAGCAAAGACCACGATATAAACCGTTAAAAAACGTTAAGAATCCCGAAATTTGTCATCCAATATCTTATCCATTATAGTTAGTATCTCTGATGGCAGCTTGTCAGACTTAAATATGCCTACAAGCTTAGTTGAAAACTCATCTTCGCACATCAAGGCATCTGCTCTGCCTAGTCTTCTTAAGACCTCTGTAATTCCTCCGGATTGAAACCATTCTCTTAGTTTCCATGTTGAAACGTATCTTTTGTTAAATCCCATAAAATTCCTTTTTTGCTTTGTATAAATAATTAAGGGTCTGAAAGTGTATTCCTGCACCATGTATCAATTTAAAGTTAGCTAACATCCTCTTTGACCCATTAAAATGAGGGGTTGTTTTGCAGCTATCTATTACCTTAGCTGTTTTTCTATATGCTTTAGTAATGCTTTTCATTGTTATTGCCTATGTTAATATACGACATTTATGGTAAGAAAAAAAACTTATTGGAGGGTATTTACAATTGCTGCTGTAGCTAAGTATGGATCCACGTTTGATGATGGCCTACGATCTTCTAGATATCCTTTCCAAGTTTTACTAACATTCTCTGGTATTCTTATAGAAGCTCCGCGATCGCTCACCCCATATGAAAATTTGGTTATATCTTGGGTTTCATGTTTTCCGGTAAGCCGCTGGTCATTGTATAGTCCGTAGACCTTCATGTGCGTGTCGTGTTGGTCCTCTAAACGCTCGCATATAGCTTCAAAATAGCTTTTCCCACCCTTACCTCTGGTCATTTTTGTGCTAAAGTTAATATGACATCCAGATCCATTCCTATCCCCCATTACAGGTTTTGGATGTAGTTCTATGTCTGCTTTAGCATCTTCTGCTTCACGTATTAACAAGAACCTACTTAGGATTAGATTGTCACAAACTTCTAAAGTGTCTTTACCAAACAACTGAAACTCCCATTGCCCAAGAGTAACCTCGGCATTGACACCAGTTATATCCATCCCAGCGGCTATGCACTGTTCGGCATGCTCTTCACATATCCATCTACCAGCTACATTCATATTTCCAGATGCACAGTAGTTTTCACCTTGGGGAGGTGGAGAGCCTATTGCAGGCCATCCCATTGGTCTACCATCTTTGAATATGAAGTATTCCTGTTCAAATCCCCACCAATATTCATTTTTAGTATATAGGGATTCGAACTCTCTTAATTTGGCTCTGGTGTTTGACTTGTGGACTGTTCCATCTGCATTGTAGACTTCACACAAAACTAATAGATGAGAATTATCATATCCATTTGGAATTATACGTACGGGCTTAAGAACACAGTCAGAACTATTTCCATCGGCCTGTTTAGTAGAACTACCGTCAAAGTTCCATTCTGGAAGATCTTCTACCATAACTATGGATGAGTCCATGTCATTGATATATCTTACTTTACTTCTGATGTTCTGGACATCATAACCATCAAGCCAAATATATTCGGCTTTTAGGACTTTTTGATTTAAATTATTTATCATATTTAGGCCATAACTTATTAGGACAACTTTCGGATGCCCAGATTGTTTTTGTGCGGATTGGACATCCACATTCTTTACATTTTATTTTCTTCGCATCAAAGCTTGGGCAGGAAAAACATATAAACTTTCTCCTTAACTCTACTTCAAATGGAACATCTGTGGGATCTTTCGATCTGCGCCACAACGCCTTTATAAATGTGAATACTACTTTAATAGTTTTCAATTACTTCGCTTTCTTAATGAGTGCTAATGCATTTTGTATTTCTGATAGCTTAAGCTGTAGTTCCTTTGTCTTCTCAGCTAGATTGATTACTTCAGCCGAGTAATATCCGGTGAAATATACTTCACTCTTCTTTGAATCTACAGCAGCTTTTGCTCTTGCATGCTTTGGGCTATCCGCTTTATAATAGCCTACTGTTCTCATGTGACGTCGTCCGTCCAGTTCATATACTTCATATGTGCCTTTCTTCTTTGGACTATAGGTCGAGAAAAAATCTTTTTCCGCTTGGGGAGTTTTATCTTTTGCAAGGGTGTTAAGAGCGGCTAACTCTTTGTCATATACACCTTCATTCATAATATCTTTTAATTTCATTTTTATAGTCCTTATTTTAAACGGCTAAGGGCTTTACCACACGCTTTGTTGAATTTGTTCATGTGCGGTACAGCTTCTTTATTCTCTCGTTCTTGTATAAGCTCTATGGCCATATCTAAGTGGGCTGTTATACCTTCATACGTATTGTCGTCATTATCAATAAGCCATTCCTCAAATGCTTCTGAGAGCTTGTATAGCTTTTTCTCACCCATGCTAACCGTAGCAAATTTACCCAAACCCAATAGTGATTTGATAGGTAGATCTTGTAGTTGAGCTTCAGTAATGGATTCCCCAATTACCTTTTTAAGTATTTTCCGCTCGGTACTTGTTAGTTTGGCATTAGGGTCTTTAATTAATTGACGTATAATTTCAAGATCTTTATCAGATAATTTACCTTGCCCTTCATTAACTGATTCATTTACCTTATCATAAAGTTGAGATTTAGAATTCCAAGTCCAATCTGCAGGATCGAAAGCTTTAAGCTTTTTTGCCTTTTGGTATTCAGCCGATGATAGATGTGCAGCTTTGAGATTGACACCCTCATTAACAAATTGCCTATAGTTTGGTATGTGTTGCATATAACAATGTTTTCTTTATTTATTCATTAGGCATTGAGTTATTTTTTACTATCACCAATACCTAAATGTCGTTGAATTAACTTTATGATTTGTTCTTCTTGTTTTAATATACCCATTATATTCCAGTCATCATTAGAAAGCACAGAACCGACCTCTGATGCGAGGCCGGTTTCTGTTATTAAGGCATCAACGCCTTGTGTATACCAATTTTTAATTCTAGTAAATCCACCATCTTTGTATAAGCTAATGATTTGATCATTATCTATATACCTTTTATGGAAGCTCATAATTAAACTGTTTCTACAACAGGATCAACTTCATTCATTAAATCAGTTAATTCTTCTTCAGCTTCATTATACTTATCAATTGCAACATCAAGAATAACATCAGGATTATTTACTTCATTATCTAATTCCGATAATCTTGAATGATTTTCTCTAAGAGCTGAATTATCAACATGTACTTTTTGTACTACTGTAGAAAGATCTTGACCAAATGCAGCCATTAATTCAATAAAGTTTCTAGCTTCAAAGAATCCTTTACCTTTCATAGATGTTACCATTGTCCATAATATAGTAATACTTGTACCTCTTAATTTAACAATACCATCCCAGTCTTTAGACTGAACTGCTTTAGAATTTTCTTTAAGATTAGAATATAGCATTACTAAACCTGTTGCAGTAGTATGACCCCATTCAGCATCCTTTTCTAAAAATTTCATAAGTTGCTTATAAAGTTTTGCAGATGTCATTGGAATATCATATTCATTAGTTTGAAGATTTCTAAGTAAATCCTCATTCTTTTTTAATGCTTCTCTTTTGTCTGTAATAATTTCACTCATCTTACGAGGAGGTAATTCTTTTGCTAAATTAGCTTGCTCTTCTTTAGAACCAACCTTACCAACTTGGTTTTCATAGCTCTTTGTTAATTCAGATTCTATTGAACCGTCTTTTACAATTTTCATATCTGGTTTATTTTTGTTTGCCATCTTTTAAATTATTTGTTTTTGTTGTTTTATTTTTAGGATTTGCTGTTTGAAATTCTTTATTAACATTACCACACTTATTACATACCATTGTATCTAAAGGTAATAATCTATCTTTACCATCTGGAGATACAAATCTGCTTACCTTCCTTAAGAAGAATGCAGGCTGAAAAATATTATTTCCACAATCATCACAAACAATTTCCGTTGTTGACTCAATATCAACATTCATTTTTTGCCCTTCCATATTAATTATATAGATTTATTTTTATTTGTTTTAACTTTATTGATTTCATTTAATTTATATTCTGAATCTATCCAATTGCTACTTACATAATCCCATAATGACTGAGTAGGATGATCTGGTAATTTAGGATGATTTTGATTTTTAGCCCACCTCTTAGCTTTTGTAAAACCTTTTGTTGAATATGGAAAAGGTCCATGATGAGTAGGTGAAAACCAATTTCTTATTTTTCTGAATAATTTAAACATAATCTATTTATTATTATATACATTTACATGAAATAGTTTCAATTAAAATCTTGGAGCATCTTTATCTAAATAATGGAACTTGTTTAATTTACAAAAAGGAAAGAAACGTGAAGAATAGCTTAATGCACTCTTGCGACCAATAAAGGAATGACAATTTGCAAGTAATACAGCATCTATCATTGCATTAACATAAATATTCTCATCAAATGTTTTTGCTGGCATTTTCACGGCTTTTGACATGGTGCCGCTCAAAACCCATGCAACTGTGCACAGAAGATGTCGACCAGACCTTAAAACCTATGTCTTTTGCAACGAAAAAAAAACAGCGAGCACACAAAAAAAGCAAAAACCTCTTAAAACCCATGCGCCTGTGTGTAAAATACAAGGGTTTGTGAGGCCAAGCGTAAAAACCACTATAAAAGACAACGTTCTTGCAATGACAAACCCTAAAACCCATATAAAATACAACGTTTTTGCAATGACAAACCTTAAAACCCATG
>ENA-OSJC01003712-OSJC01003712.1-marine-metagenome-genome-assembly--contig:-NODE-3712-length-10787-cov-10.716993_pt1 | contig 10787 bp, 14 predicted proteins | sample MGYA00237885_ERZ534234 | MGnify/ENA primary metagenome ERZ534234 (study PRJEB26413, sample SAMN06343907) | marine metagenome | isolation source: coastal waters | place: Atlantic Ocean: West Antarctic... | reverse complement strand
CATTCAACGCTAACGTATATAGTAGCAGTTATGATTATGTAATAGCAACTAATCCAGAAGCTCATGCAATTACAGAGCGTATGAAATTCTTAAACCAGTATTAATGGCCAAACAAGAAGCAGTTAAATTACAAGGTACAGTATTAGATTCGCTTCCAGGTGCTTTTTTCAAAGTAAAATTAGATAACGGGCACATAGTCACTGGAGTAATCAGTGGAAAAATAAGAAAAAACAGAATTAGAATATTACCTGGTGATATAGTAGATATAGAAATGTCACCATATGATCTTGAGAAAGGTAGAATAGTTTTTAGGTACAAATAAAATGTTTATATTAGGAAAAATCAAAATGTTATTAATTCTTACTGTCGTTATAGGCGCAGTAGGATTTGGTGCGTGGAAGTATTATACTTACACACAAGAACAAATTAGAGTTTATGCTGTAAACGCCGCTCAAGCAGAGCAGGCTGCAGAAGAATCACAAGCCGCATTTGAATCAGTACAAAAAGATTTAGTACAAGTACAAAAACAATTTAACGAAGTAAGCGAAGAATTTGCCAATGCCCAATCACGTGTAGATGCGTTACAGGTAAAATTAAGCAAACACGACTTAGGTCAACTTGCACAAGCAAAACCTGGATTAGTTGAAAAAATAATAACAAAAGCTAGTTCAAACGTGTTAAGATGTATAGAAATACTAAGCGGATCACCATTAACGGAGGAAGAAAAAAATGCAACAAAGAAATCAAAAGCCAACAACGAATGTCCTGGACTTGCTAACCCAAATTACAAGCCATGATTAAAGAAACATTATTAATAAGCGTATTAGCCTTAACAGGATGTGCATCAATGCCAGACGTGATTACATACAAATCAGAACCAGTTGACCGACCAGCACTAGTGCTACCAGATACAGTTGAATTAGAACTAAGAACTGCTGATTGGGAAATTATTACAGAAGACAACATTGGAACACTGTGGAAAGAAATGCAATCGTCAGGTGAACCTATTGTAATATACGCATTAACTACTGAAGGATATGAATCTCTTTCATTGAATATGGCAGATGTAATAAAATTGTTATCACAACAAAAAGCTGTAATTGAAGCATATAAAGAATATTATGAACAAACAGAAAAAAGCATAAAAGAATACAATAGCACAGATAAAAAAATGGAAGTTGATAAAAAACCTAACTTTTTTACTAAGTGGCTAACTGACAACTAATACCTCACTCCTTATTTAATTAAAAACACTAGCGTTTAACCGGCGGTTGCATGTCAATAAATACAACGATGAAGAAGATAAACAATCCTTGGGTTATATTAGGCCTTGAACCAGGGGCAACATTGAAAGAGGTCAAATTAGCATATAAATCAATGGCGCTAAAAACACACCCTGACAAAGGCGGTACTATCGCTGAATGGTTAGCAGTGAGCAATGCGTATGATAATATATCAAAAAAAGAACACATTCCTATAGTAAAGACGCAAAATACTAAAATGCTTAATGTAGCATTAAGCATTGAGCAACAGATTACAGGAGTAAAAGATTACATACAAGTAGAAGATGAGAAAGAAGAATTATTCATCAAAGTAATCATTCCACCAGGTGCATTATTAGGTGATAAATTTAAAGTTACTAGTAAAGGCACGAAATACATAATAAATGTGAAAGAAAAGGCAGAAAAGGTCTTTACAAGATCGGGAAATAGCCTTATAATGTATAAGACAATCGACGTTATTGATGTAATGAAGAGAATTCCCTTCACAATAATAACGCCAACAGGAGAGTATTGCGAAATTGATATACCGGCTGATATAGAAACTGGAACTATTATAATACTTAAGAACCACGGGCTATATAACAGGAAGACAAAGAAAAGAGGAAATTTACAAATACATATGAAAGTAACTATCCCCTATTTAAACAAAGATAACATGGAAAATTTTATTAAAAGGCTAAAAGATAATGACTGATATTGAGAAGATTGTAGTAACTGCTATTGATTTAGCTAAACGACTAAAGCACGAATATGTGACTATAGAACATTTAGCGGCAGTAATTTTAGATGATCCGCAAGTAATAGCAATGTGCTATGAAGTAAATGCAGATTCAGAAAGTTTACAAATTGCATTAGTTGACTATTTGGAAAAAGAATGCAAAGAGTTAGTTAAAAACACAGACGAAGAACCTAATCCATTTAAAACACAAATGTTAGAAAGAGTTTTTAACAGAGCATTAACACAGGCATTGTTTCAAGGAAAGAAAAACCTAAATCAACTTGATATAGTATTAAGTATATTAGGTGAAGAAAATAGTGTGGCTGCACAATATGCAGAACAGATGGGATTAAACAAATCTAAAGTCATGGGATGGATGCAAGAAACTAGTAACTTTGAAAACGACCAAATATTTAGAACAGCAGATGATCACCTTGGAGGTCCTTCTAGAGGGAACCAACCAACACCACGTGAAGTGTTAATGCAATTTTGTACTAACATGAATGAGAACTATGATGAGTATGATGATTGTGTTGGTCGTAGAAACGAATTAAAAGACTTAGTACAAACAGTAGCACGTAAAAAGAAATCAAACGCTATCCTAACCGGTGGAAGTGGTGTCGGTAAAACTGCAATTGTACAAGGACTAGCAAAACTTATTGTAGAAGGACACGTTCCTGATATTATTAAAGATAAGGTTGTTTGGGAATTAGATATGACAAAGTTAGTTGCTGGCACAAAATACAGAGGCGACTTTGAAGATAGAATGAGAGCACTAGGCGAAGCATTAGAAAAAGAGCCAAACATTATTTTATTCATTGATGAGATTCATACTATTATTGGTGCAGGTAGTACAAGTGGAACAATGGACGCAGGCAACATGTTAAAGCCAGCATTAAGCAACGGTAAATTAAAAGTTATTGGTGCTACAACTGATGAAGAATACAGAAAAGTATTTGAAAAAGAAACAGCACTTGCACGTAGATTTACTAAGATTGTAGTAGCTGAACCAGGACTTGAAGAAGCAAAAGAAGTTCTTTTGAATACACTAGTTTCATATGAAGCATTTCACGATGTTACTATTCATGAAGAAGCAGCAGAGCTTGCTGTTGATTTAAGTAATCAATATATATTTAATAAGAAACTTCCAGATAAAGCATTTGACATTATTGATAGAGCATGTGCATTTAATAGAATTTTACCTCCAGAAGAAAGATTAGACATGATTAATGTTGATGAAATCAGAGCAGAGGTAGCAAGACTTACAGGTATTCCAAAAGAACATTTAGGAAAATCAGAAGATAAAGAAACTACTACAAAGCATGCAGAAGTTAGAGAGTTTTTAGAAAACACAGTATTTGGACAACAAACAGCAATTAATAAAGTAGTAGATAGTATTACAGTTAGTATGGCTGGATTAAAAGATCCAATTAAACCTATTGCAAGTTATTTGTTTACAGGACCTACTGGAGTTGGTAAAACAGAACTTGCCAAACGCTTATCACAAGCAATGAGTATGAAGCTGGTACGTTACGATATGGCAGAGTATCAAGAACGACACACAGTATCAAAACTAATTGGTAGTCCTCCAGGTTATGTTGGACACGGTGATGGTAAAGCAGGTGATGGTTTACTTATTGCACAACTAGAAGACAATCCAAATTGTGTATTGTTATTTGATGAAGTTGAAAAAGCACACCCAGACTTAATGAGCATTTTACTAAGTTTATTAGACGAAGGTGTACTTACAAGTAGTACTGGTAAAGTAGTAAGTGCTAAAAATGCAGTTATTATTATGACTAGTAACCTCGGCGCAAGAGATGCACAAACTAAGAGCATCGGCTTTAATGAAGAAACATATAATTCAAAAGCAGTAGATGATGCTATTAATAATTACTTTGCACCTGAATTCCGTAACAGGCTTGATGGTATTGTTAAGTTCAATGCATTAAGCAGAAATGATATGAAACGTATTGTTATTAAATTCTTAGGTGACTTAGAAGGATATGTTGATAGTAGACATATTGTACTTAGATTTGGTCCTGCACTAACAGCGATGTTGGAAGACAAAGGATATGATCCTAAAATGGGTGCAAGACCACTTGCAAGATTAATTAATGAAACAGTTAAACTTCCACTAGCAAAATACTTACTTGATAATCACGGTGAGTATACATTAGACCTTGATTGGAAGAAAGAGAAACTAACAATTAATGGAAAGTAAAATAACTATATCACCAACAGAATCTGTATTCTATGGAACATTTGATACTCGTTTAAGAATAATCAAATTGCCAAAGCATTATCACTTTGGCAAAGTATATCCAAGATATAATGAAGTTGGTAAACAAAGTTATAGAGCAGTAAGAGTTTATAGAAGTAGAATAGAGTATGATGTTAATTTTTATACATCTGATCCAGCAATTATTGCTGATATACTAGCTAGTGATTTAGAAGTTGTAGAAATAACTAAACCGTTAAACCAAATGCACAAAGAACTGCTACACGATAGTGATAGACGAGTAGTAATACGTGATAAGTTATGGTATCGTAAATATAAACACAAAATAACAGCATGGCACAATTACGAGAAAGCAACAACGCACGACGAAAGCAAAAACATGGTACAGTGGATATATGACAACTTTGATAGAAAATCAAATAGACTTGTATCTAATTCGTACGGTACATGGTTCTCAAGTCCTGGCAGACTAATATCACCGCCTACAATATTCACAAATAGTGAAGAAACAATGATGATATTCAAGCTAGCATACTCAAGTATGCTCAGGATAACAATGGAAACCTGTATCACGCTCAAAGAAATAGATAATTGATAAATACTTGTAAGATTAAAGGAGATATCAAATGTCTAGTTCTACAATAGTTCTTACAAATAAGAACGAACTAACTTACACAAGCGAAAAAACTAAAGGCGATGGCTATTATGGATTTGCTGATGGCTTGCATACAATGAGTTTCCATGTATCAAACTTTACAGGCAGAATACACCTACAAGCTACTATCGTCGAAGCACCAGCGGAAACTGATTGGTTCCCTATTGAACTTGGGCTAGTAACACCATACTTACAATATACAGCAGAAACTACAACAGCAGGAACAAGTTTCGAAGGAAACTTTGTTTACTTGCGTGTTAAAGTTGACCGAGATTATTTAGGTGCGGCAACATACGATACTGGAGTACACGGCGCTATTAATAAAGTAGTTATACTAATTTAAAGGAGAAGTACAGTTGGCAATTCAAGCATTTAGTGGTGGTATTCAACAGCTACCCGTACCAGATTTTAACCTAACAACAGACATTTCTGAAGGGCAACTTTTAGTATATAGAAGTGCGACCAAATCCTTTGATAATTTTACATCAAGTTTTCAAACATTAGATCAGGTTAATGCTCTAATTGCAAATATTCAAGGTGGCGGTAATGTAAATTTAAGTAATTATGTTACAGTAACAGCACTAGCAGCCAATACAGCAACGCTTAACACATCAATTGCACTTAAAGCAGATTCTACCTACGTAGACGCTCAAATCGCCGCTATAGTGCATCCTTCTACGGATCTGAGCCAGTATGTTACTACTGCGGCATTATCCGGTACTATTTCCAATTACGACACCTCAACTGTTGTAACTGGTAAAATTAATACAGCAGTTGCAAATGCTACATTCTTTGATGGTGATTATGATAACCTTACTAACACTCCAGTTATTCCAAGTTTAACAGGATATGCATTGCAATCATGGGTCCAGGCACAAATAGCTGGAACTGATATTAACGAACTTACAGACACTGGCAACTTATTGGGCGGTGGTGGATCAACTACACTTGGTGGACTAACAGATGTAAGCACAGCAGGCGCATCAACAGGACAAGTTTTAAAATACAATGGTACAACATGGGCACCAGCATCAGATGATATATCAGGCGGTGGTGGAAGTAATGCAGATACATTAGACAGTCAAGACGGCACATATTACTTAGATTGGACTAACACTACAAACAAGCCAACATTATTTGATGGCAACTATAACAGTTTATCAAACAAGCCAACATTATTCAGTGGTGTATACGCAGATTTAACAAGTAAGCCTACATTATTTGATGGAGCATATGCTTCATTATCTGGAAACCCAACAATACCAGCAGACGTATCAGATTTAACAGATACTACTAACTTACTAGTTGGTAGCTATGCAAACTCTAACGTAGACAGTCACCTTAATTTAACTAATGCGTCATCTGGCCAAGTACTAAGTTACAACGGCACAGACTATGCATGGGTTAACAATTCCGGAGGCGGTGGAGGTGCTACAGCATTAGGTGGATTAACAGACGTAAGCAATGCTACTCCAACTACAGGTTATGTTTTAAAATGGGATGGAACACAGTGGGCACCAGCATTAGACGCAACAACAGGCGTTGGTGGCAGTAGTTATGCAACAGAGGCGTATGTAGATCAAAAACTAACAGAACGTGGACCTCACTTTAGTGGTGATTACAATGCATTAACTAATTTACCAACATTGTTTAGTGGATCGTTTCCAGATTTAAATAACAAACCAACAACAATAGCAGGATATGGAATTACAGATTCACCAGATAGCATTTTAGATTTAAGCATATCAGATGGTACAACTGGACAAGTACTAACAACAGATGGTGCAGGAAACTTTAGCTTTACTAACGCTGGATCATTTAATGGTGATTATAATGCGTTAACTAACTTGCCTTCATTGTTCAGCGGAAATTATGTAGATCTATCAAACAAACCATATATACCAAGTATAGCAGGATTGGCAGCAACAAGTTATGTTGATAGTAAACATGCAGAAGCAGACATTGCTGGAAGTAAGTTTTTCCAAAACAATGTTAGCCAAGTAGTAAAAGTATCAAACGTAGTAGCGGCATCACATGATCAATTTGTTATGTCAATTACTACAACAAACGCAACACCAACAGAAGCATTATTAACTACTGCAACTAGAGTAATAATAGATGATGACAGTACAGTTATGTATAAAGTACATATTATTGCTAGTGATGGTACTAGTCATTATGGTACTAAAATACAAGGAATTATTAATCAAACAAGTGGAACATTAGCTTTAATTGGTAGTCAAAGTACAGAAACACTAGAAGAGACTCTTAGCGCCTCTACAGGCAGTGTGTCAGCTGACACAGTTAACAGTAGTTTAAAGATTCTAGTCACTGGTGAAGCAGCAAAAAACATTAATTGGACGATATTTGTCGAGTTAAATGCGGTCAAACGATAGTACTTTTGATAAATAGTATTAGTAGCAAAAGCTACAGACAACAAAAAAAGCACTAACATAGTGCTTATAACGGAGAAATAAAATGGCAACAGCAAATCCAGCAAACGCAATCGAATTTGGTAAGTTCAACTACGGTGCGTCACTAGTATCATTTACAGTAACAGCAGCAGCTGACATATCAGCTCAAAACAACCCAGGCGAAGAAATGGGTCAAATCATTGAGTGCATGTCACAGCATGGTACTTTCATTGGTTTATCAGCACACGCAACAGGTGGAACAGTATTTTCAGTAACATTGGAAAACAGTTCATGGGCAGACGCAGCAGCAGTACAAACTGCACTACAAGCTCTTTCACTACCAATTGCAGCGGCAATGACAGTAGCGTAATTTACTTAAAATATTAGGAGAATATAAATGGCAACAAGAAACCCAGCAAACGTAATTAAATTCGGTGAAGTTAACTTCGGCGCATCAGTTAAAGTTTTTGCAATAGCAGGCGCCACAGGCGTTGATGCTCAAGTAGCTCCAGGTCAAGACTTGGAAGAAGTTATAGAAGCAGCATCAGACTACGGTACAGTTCTTGGATTAGGAGCACACGCAGGTGGAGCTTTTAATTTATACATGGAAAACTCTTCATGGACAGCAGCAACTTTGCAAACAGCAATCCAGGCAACTGGCGGTGTTTTTGCAACAGCTACAGTCACAAACGCAGGACTTTAAGTCTAACGTTTTAAAGTAATTTAAGAACTCAGTATACTTAATTGTGTACTGGGTTTTTTTATGGCCAAAAAAAAGGAAACTAATAAATTAGCTTCCTTTTAGATATAACTTTTAAATTATATTAGCCTTCAGCTTCGTCTGCTGACATTGGAGGATATATCATCATGTCGCAGTCATACTCGTTTGACCAATCATCATGCTCTGGCATTTGCATCCATTCTTCGTCTGCAGGCATCCAGTTCATATCTGTATCCATATTAGCATAATTGTCATGCTCATCCCATTCAAGTGCAGATGGCATCATCCAACACTGGTACGCAGTATCCCAATATGCGTCATCACCAAATTCTGGTGGACATGGGTGTGTAGGTGTTTCAGCATGCATATAATCACCTTCAACAGGTGCGTGAAATTCATGCTCATATTCTTCCACTTCATGTGGGATTGCGGCAATTCTTGCCTCTAAGTCATTTAGCATGTTTCTGATTTCCCAGATTCCATCCATGACCATAATTCTTGGATCGTTCATTTTGTTTCTCCATTTAAGATTTTAGCGAGTTTCCGTAATTCGGCTTCTACTGTATATATTTATTTAATCTAGTAATTAAATTGGATAAATACAATTAGACAAATGGAGAATATATGATGGCAAACACAGATCTCAATAATGATGGCAAGATTAGCAAATTGGAAGCATTTCCATATTGGATAGACAGACTACGTCTATTCCCTAGAGCTTTTATTGCAGTATACATTTATATGTTTTATAATGTTGTAGATTGGTTTATGTTATTGCAAGAACCAAATATGGCACAAGCAGGATTAGTTAGTGTAATTACAGGAGCAGGCGCAGCATGGTTTGGTCTTTATGTAAACAGTACTAGTGAAAACGGTCAAAAAATTGTAGTACAAACAGACACAACAACATCAGGTACACGAGCCAGTTACTCAGGTGCAGCTTCAGCAGAAGCAGATTATTCAACTGCATCAAAAAGTAGGTATTAATTAAATGTATCAACATCACATAATGTTAAAAACACACGAGCAACTAGATTCTGAAGGAGCAATGGATTGGTTAGGAATAACTAAACGTTTTGGTCCAGAAAATATTGTATTTTTATACCAACATGGCGCACATGAAGTAGCAATGGAATACGGTGTAAACGAATGTGATGAATTCCCACATGTTTATACTATTCCATTAACAAGAGATTTAGCATCAGAAGAAGCTGCAATAATTGTAGCGGCATGGGATTACAAGTACGTTCCAGATTTTAATATTGAAATATCAAACATGTACAGCATGGCTTCAGATTATGAAATAGATATTGACGAATCACTAGTAGAAACAGCTACACTAGATTTAAATAAGTGGCACCACAATAGATGGCGCGATGAAATGGTTAGAGAAGGGTGGCACTATGGATTATACTTTAGTGAAAGCAAGAAATCACATCCAGCATTAAGAGATTGGGACTCGCTTCCAGAAAGCCATAGACGCAGTCCTAACTTTGACAATAAAGAACTCTTTGAATGGTTGCGTAAAAACGGCGTAAAGTAAATGGTTAACACCAGCACGTTAGTTGTATTAACTCACGACAACAAAATAAAAACCTCAGAAACAGCATACTTAGTTAAGAATAAATCAACATTCTTTTTAAAATGGCACTGTGAAGTGTTTGATCACGGAACAACTGTAACCTCACAAACAAGCACAACAAGACACACTGTATGTGGTAATAAGTCAACTACATGTGACGTAGCATTATGTGCCTGTCCTACTGATATAAATTTACCAAAAGCCATAAACAGTGAAACACTAGCTGAATTTAGAACACTAGTTAATGCTCTTACAAAATACGACCTATTAGAAGAATATGACATTAATGATGGTGAAATAATTGCATGTGGTAAATATGGATTATTATTAAACAAGCAATTTGTTGTTGATTGGAATATATTAAGACGATGTAATTTTACCTGTACATACTGCCCACCAGATATACATGACTTAGTTAGTGGATTTCCATCAATGGAACAGTATCAAAAAGAATTTAATGAAATAAAGATTCCAACTAACAAAACAGTACACTTTGTATTAAACGGTGGCGAACCCACATTACATCCTAATATTTTAGAAGTTGTACAAATGTGCCGTAACGTTGGGACTGTAGAAGTACTGTCTAATGGTACAGCACCGATAAAAATGTATGATACTTTATTAGATTATGCAAAAGTTAATATAAGTTTACACCATGAATTAATAAATGAAAAGCACATGCAAAAGTTTATTGCTATTGCATTGCTAGATAAGGGTTCACTAACATTTAAATATTTTAATACGTTTGATGAAGAAAAATTTGGAAAATATTTAAATATATTAAGGAATCTAAATAACGTAGGGGTTATAAGTAATGTTAGACTTAGTTCTAGAGAGCACCCAGGAGAAAAAGGTCATAGCAGTAACAAATTAAAAAGGTGGTTGACATAACCAAGATTTCTTGTTATAATATATACAATAATTAAACAAAGTGAGAAGTATATGTTAGGAAAAGTTGGATTCGCATGCAAATATTTAGACCCAGACCAGACACAAAAAACCCGCATATTAGAAGAAATACAGAGACCATTAACTGAGAAGAGTACAACTATACGTTGGCTTAACAATCAATCCAAAGACGTAGCATGCCAACGACTTTGGGATATTATGGTACATAACACACAAGCAGTTTATAACCTTGTAGAATATGTAGGTAGTTTACCAGAGCATCA
>ENA-OSJC01003707-OSJC01003707.1-marine-metagenome-genome-assembly--contig:-NODE-3707-length-10796-cov-4.878533_pt1 | contig 10796 bp, 8 predicted proteins | sample MGYA00237885_ERZ534234 | MGnify/ENA primary metagenome ERZ534234 (study PRJEB26413, sample SAMN06343907) | marine metagenome | isolation source: coastal waters | place: Atlantic Ocean: West Antarctic... | reverse complement strand
TGATTCCCAAGGGTGTCTATTGTTTGTGTCATCATATTCTTACCACAAGCAGAACCTGCACCATGAGCAGGATATACAATCACATCATCTGGCAGAGGCATGATTTTATTTCTCAAACTATCAAATAAAATACCTGCAAGGTATTCTTGAGTAACATCTGCAGATTTTTGAGCTAAATCTGGTCTTCCTACATCCCCTAAAAAAAGTGTGTCTCCGGTAAAAATTGCATGCTCTTTACCAGATGCATCACGAAGTAGATACGTGGTGCTTTCCATGGTATGTCCTGGAGTGTGCAAAACTGTTATGGTGATATCACCTACCCTAAAAACCTCGTTGTCTTTGGCTATATGGGCATCAAAAGAAGTATTTGCGTTAGGACCAAAAACAATAGAAGCCCCCGTATGTTTTGATAATGTAAGGTGACCGCTCACAAAATCTGCATGAAAATGTGTTTCAAAAATATAGGTAATAGTAGCATTATCGCGTTTTGCTCTTTGCAAGTAAGGCTCAGTTTCTCTTAAGGGGTCAATAACTACAGCCTCTCCATTACTTTCGATATAATAGGCGCCTTGAGATAGACATCCTGTATATAATTGTTCAATCTGCATACTACTAGTTTAAACACAAAGATAATAATTGTTAGCAAACCTTAGATTAAAATTAGAGGTGTCTAAGAAGTAAAGTTTTTATAGAACTCAATAGCATAGGTCTCAAAAAATTAATATTTTGCACCGTATTATTAAAAATAACCTACAACGCTATGAAATATTATATAATTGCCATGCTTGTTTTTTGGTCAGTGGCATCATCCTATGCCCAAAAAGCAACGCAAGAAAAACAAAACACAGTAGAAGATTATGCCGCAAGTATTACTTCAAAAGAGTTGAAAGAAATGTTATACATCTATGCAGGTGATGACATGAGAGGAAGAATGACCGGCTCAAAGGGGCAGAAACTAGCAGTTAACTATTTAAAAGATTTTTACATAGCACAGGGTATTAAATCTGCTTTGGAAGATGGTAGTTATTTTCAAAAAGTACCGGCAGCGTACCTAACAAAATTAAAAGAACCTACAGATTCTGAAAACGTGGTTGCCTTTATTCAGGGAAGCGAATTTCCAGAAGAAATTATTGTGCTCTCTGCTCACCTAGATCATGTAGGGGTAGATGATAAGGGTAATGTTTTTAATGGAGCAGATGATGATGGAAGTGGTACCGTTGCTATGCTAGAGATGGCAGAAGCCTTTCAAAGAGCTGTAAAAGATGGTAATGGACCTAAGAGGTCTATTTTATTTCTACATGTTACGGGAGAAGAAATTGGATTGTACGGTTCTAGATATTACACAGAGAACCCAATATTTCCGCTAGCCAATACGGTTTGTAATTTAAACACAGACATGATTGGTCGTATAGCTCCAGACAAAGTAGATACGCCAAATTATATTTATCTTATTGGTAGTGATAGATTAAGCCAAGAGCTGCATGATGTGTCAGCACAAATCGCAAAACAATACAGTGATTTAGAGATAGATTATACTTATAATGATGAAAACGATCCTAACCGTTTCTACTATAGAAGTGATCATTATAACTTTGCGAAAAATAATATTCCTGTCATATTTTACTTCAATGGAGTACATGAAGATTATCATAAAATCTCTGATACACCAGATAAAATAGCGTATGATTTAATGGAAAAAAGAACAAAACTTATTTTTCACACCGCTTGGGAAGTAGCCAATCGAGAAAAACGAATCACCGCAGACAAACTATAACAAAACTGTATACAAACAAAAAACTGCCTTTATAGGGCAGTTTTTTGTTTGTATTAGGAAGGAGTTTTATATTTCTTTATTCACATCCCAAGCCTCAAGGTAGTCTGCTACCGCTTTTACAAATTGACCTCCTAAAGCGCCATTTACAACTCTGTGGTCATAACTATGGCTTAAGAACATTTTGTAGCGAATACCTATGAAGTCTCCATCTGGAGTTTCTATAACAGCAGGAACCTTACGTATGGCTCCTAGGGCCAGTATACCCACTTGTGGCTGGTTTATAATTGGAGTTCCCATAATACTTCCAAAAGTACCTACATTAGTTACCGTATAGGTTCCTCCTTGGATATCATCAGGTTTTAATTTATTGTCTCTTGCACGAGCAGCCAAATCATTTACTGCCTTTGTCATTCCTACAAGGTTGAGTTGGTCTGCATTTTTAATTACAGGAACAATTAAATTTCCGCCAGGCAAGGCTGCAGCCATCCCTAGGTTGATATTTTTACGCTTGATGATGTTGTCACCATCTAAGGCTATATTCATCATCGGGAAATCTTTTAATGCCTTTGCAACAGCTTCCATAAATATTGGAGTGAATGTTAAATTCTCTCCCTCGCGAGTCATAAAAGATGCTTTTACTTTTTTACGCCAATTCCATATATTGGTAACATCGGCTTCAATAAATGATTGCACATGAGCACTTGTTTGCACACTGGCAACCATATGGTGGGCAATTAATTTACCCATACGCGTCATTTCTATAATTTCATCACCACCATTTACAGAAACAGGCGCCGCTTTTGTTGGAGCAGCCACTGATTTTGAGACTAAGGCGCCAGCTCCCCTATTTTTAATATAGGTTAACATATCGTTTTTAGAAACACGCCCATCCTTTCCAGTTCCTGGAATGGCATCTAATTCTGCTTGTAAAATATTTTCTTTTTGGGCCATTTTTTTGACCAGTGGCGAATAAAATCTGCCTTGTGTACTAGATACTACAACCGCAGCAGAAACAGTTTCTTTTGCTGCAGTAACAGTGGCAGCTACCTGCTTTACACTCTCAGTATCTTGTGGATCGCTTTGAGGAGTATCAACAGCGTCAGCATCACTATTTGTTTCAATAATAGCCATTGTTTGCCCAACTTGAACAACATCATCTGTGTTAAACAAAATCTCAACCAATACACCATCAACCTCGCTAGGCACTTCACTATCTACTTTATCTGTAGCAATTTCTAGTACAGGCTCATCTGCCTCTATGGCATCACCGATGTTCTTTAACCAGTTGGTTACCGTAGCTTCGGCAACACTTTCGCCCATTTTAGGTAATTTTAATTCAAATTTTGCCATAGTGGTGTTATGAAATAGCGTTTAACGTTATGCTGCGAAATTAAGAAAATTTACAGGAACTGATTTGCTTTTTTTTAAAAAACAAGTACACTTCCCTTTTGATCACTTAGGTCGCTACCAAGAATAAAATCACAGTACTGTGGACGTATTCTAAAATGATTACCACGACCCTGCAACTGTTTCATGATAGTAAATATTTGATCGTAAGACATGTAGCCAGCGTCAAAAACAAATAGTGTGTTGCTGTGCAGGGTGTCTTGAAATATACTTTTAGAGCTAGCTTTTAAAGGCACGTCAATAACTGCTGAAATTTTAGAAAACAGTGCTAAGTCTTCTGTCATGATATATCCAGCAGTGATGTGTTTGGTTTTTGGCCCATGAGCGGGTGCATTTGAAAAAAAATTGGTTTTTAACCAAACCATACATTTTATAGCACCATCCATCAATAAATTGGTGGTAAAATGCTTTTTGTAAAAAATAGTCATGGCTCCATAAAACCGCTGTAAATAAATTTTATTTTTAGTGGTACTTTCTCCCTTATAATGAAGTGTTACGGCAGTTCCTAAATAATAATTTTTAAATCCCGCTTTCTCTAGTTTGTAAGACAAATCAATGTCTTCACCATACATGAAATAATCCTGATCAAAACCATTAACTTTAGTGTATACAGAGCGTTTTAAAAGCATAAAGGCACCTACTAAAACAGCTACATTTCCTTTTTCATTTCTAGAAACAGCATCTGCATAATATTTCTTAGAAAAGCCAAGAAGCTTTAATGCAGAAACTAGTGGTGTTGGAAGATTTCTTTTGCTTTCTGGTAAAAAACATCCTGTGCCATCCATAAGATAGCACCCTAAGGCACCCAAATCTTTTAGAGAACTTGCATAGTGGAGCACTTTTGTAAATACATCTTCTGCAACGGCTGTGTCTGGATTTAAAATACAAACATAATCACCTTTTGCAACTGCAACTCCCTGATTATTTGCAGTACTAAAACCCACATTTTTTTTATTCTCGATAAGTGTTATGGATGGAAAGTTGTCTTTTACCATACTACAACTATCGTCTGAAGAATTATTATCTACAATAATAATTTCTGAATCTATCGCACGGGTTGCTTTTTGGACACTACTGATACACTGCTCTAAAAAATAGCGAACGTTATAATTAACAATAATGACCGATAGTTTCAATACTCTAGTTGTTTTTCAAAGAATTCTCAAAAGGAATTCTATTAATAATACTGCGTCCTAGTGTGACCTCATCTGCGTATTGTAACTCATCACCCACAGATATACCCCTGGCAATGGTTGTGGTTTTTACAGTAAAGTCTTCGATTTGCTTAAAGATATAAAAATTGGTGGTATCTCCTTCCATTGTGGAGCTTAATGCAAATATAAGTTCATCTATTTGACCATTTTTCACCTTTTGCACCAACGAATCTATGGTTAAATCTAAGGGGCCAATACCATCCATTGGTGATATTTTACCTCCCAAGACATGGTAATGTCCTCGGTATTGACTGGTTGCCTCAATGGCCATTACATCTCTAATATCTTCAACTACACAAACTAATGTTTGGGTTCGGTTAGGGTTTGCACAAATTTCACACAACTTGGCGTCACTTAAATTGTGACAACTGCCACAAAAATTAATTTGTTCTCTAAGGGCTATGAGGCTTTGGGCCAAGCCCTGAGTTTGTTGTGGGGGCTGTTTTAACATATGTAGCACCAAGCGAAGCGCAGTTCGCTTACCAATTCCTGGTAATTGAGACATTTCGTTCACGGCATTTTCAAGAAGTTTTGAAGAAAAATCCATAGCCCGAAAGATAAAAAAAAGCTTCGAAAAAACGAGTCATAATAGCCCTTATAAATTTACATTCTAAGGTTTATTTGTTCATAAAATAATATAAGGTGTATATAAATTATACGATAGTTAGGTATTGCAGGTTAAACTTTTATATTTTTACCTACAGTAAAAAATTTCAGAAACATTTTATGCAACCACTTCACATACTTTTACTTATTGGCGGTTATTTCTCGCTACTGCTGGCAATTTCATACATTACAAACAAGGGAGGTAGTAATGCAGATTTTTTTAAAGCCGGGAAGCAATCACCATGGTATTTGGTTGCCTTTGGAATGATTGGCGCCTCTTTAAGTGGGGTTACTTTTATTTCTGTACCTGGAGCTGTTGAGGTAGATAGTTTTAATTATTTTCAGGTTGTTTTGGGCTATACTTTTGGATATGCTGTTATTGGGCTTGTACTATTACCTTTATATTACAAGCTAAATTTAACCTCAATATACACCTACCTAGAAGGTAGATTTGGAACCGCATCCTACAAAACAGGAGCCTCTTTCTTTTTACTCTCTAGAATTACAGGCGCTAGTTTTAGATTGTATTTGGTGGCTATTGTTTTGCAAGACCTTGTCTTTAATGCAATGGGAGTACCATTTTGGGTAACTGTAACTATTACAATTTTACTTATCTGGCTCTACACCTTTAAAAGTGGTATTAAAACAATTGTATGGACAGACACCCTGCAAACGCTTTTTATGCTTATTGCTGTTGGGGTGGCTATATATTATATCTCTGATGGACTAGGCATTGGTGATGATGGTATTATTAATTTTATAGCACAAAGCGATCTTTCTCAAATCTTTTTCTTTGATGACTATAAAAGCAGTAATTACTTTTTTAAACAATTTATTAGCGGAATTTTTATTGCAATTGTAATGACGGGCTTGGATCAAGACATGATGCAAAAAAACTTGACATGCCGTAATTTAAAAGACGCTCAAAAAAATATGTTTTGGTTTACCATCGTACTCACTATTGTAAATTTAATATTTTTAGGGCTAGGGCTACTACTTACTATATACGGCGAGCAAAACGGAATTGACGCACATAAAGACAAGCTTTTCTCTACCATTGCCATGAGTGGTAATTTTGGTTGGGGTATTGGTGTTTTCTTCCTTCTTGGACTAATTGCAGCTGCCTATTCTAGTGCAGATAGCGCCCTTACCTCTCTCACCACTTCCTTTAGTATTGACATATTAGATATTGAAAAAAAGCATTCGCCAGAAGATCAAATAAAGGTCCGTAAAAAAGTACATATTGCAATGTCTTTGGTGCTCATATTGGTAATTGTAAGTTTTAACTATCTTATTGGAGACGCCTCTGTAATCACCAAATTATTTGTCTTTACAGGTTATACCTATGGGCCGCTTCTTGGACTCTATGCATTTGGCTTATTTTCTAAACAAAAAGTAAAAGATAAATTTGTACCTATAGTAGCAATCCTTACTCCCTTTTTAGGATATGCTATAAGTTATTTCTCTAGCCTTTGGTTTGGTTTTGAGTTTGGGTTCTTTATATTAATTTTAAACGGCCTTCTCACCTACCTTGGTTTAGTACTGATTCGTACCCAACAAAACTAGGGTACAAGCAATCTCAAAGGGTATTTTATGTGCTTCTAGTATGGTGTAGAAAGAAGAATTTTCTGTGCCTGGGTTAAAAATAATTCGCTTTGGATTTAAAGATAAAATATAGTCATAATAGGCTTCTTGCCGCTTGCTATTAAGATATAAGGTAACTGTATCTACACCCTCAAATAGCTTTTTTTCTGTTGTTATAGTCACATCATTTACTACTCCTTGTTTCATACCAATGGCAACAACTTGGTGGTTATACTCACGTAATTTATGGATTGCAATGTTTGCATATCTGTCTTGCTTTAGACTAGCGCCAAGAACTAATGTTTTTTTCATAGTAAAAATTACGTATCAACAATAATACAACAAAGGTAGCATCTTTAAAGCTAAGGTGTGTTTAATAGGTATTGGCATTTTTTTATTAAAAAAGTTGCAACACCTCACAAAGATCTTCGTCTTTAAAGAAAGTTGCCCCTATTACTGATGTTATAAGTATTTGAATTAGCCGTTCATTAAAAATATAAAAACGTTCATCTTTAGGTTTGTTTAAGTGAAGACGTCTCTCTAAAATTATTTTTTGAGGGGCGTTTTAAATTTTCCAACAACTACTATTGCGTATAATAAGTCTTAATTTCAAATGGTTTACTCAATTTCTGTTTCAATAGCAATTGAAAATTCACCCATAGGATCAAGAGTTTGATATGTTGATTTATTCATTATGTTTACAGATTCATCTTCAGTGTCAGGAAGCCCAAGCCAGGGTTCGATACAAATATAATCAGCAGATGGTTTTGACCACAGGGCTAGATAAGGATAACCTTTAAAACGAACTATCACCCCTTTAGTATCATCTTTTTTTCGGAGTCGCACCCAATCAAATTCTATGTCAGCAAATATTAATGCATCTTCATTAAACAATTTAGTTGAAAGTGCAATAGTACTTTTATTAGTTATGATTTGACGTCTAAAAGAGGTCAATAATCCAGAGGCGCCTAAAGTGAGAGATTCAAGGGTTAATTTATTAGGAAACTCTATTAAATAATCTGAAAGAGGAGTTTGGTTATTCAATGAGCATTTATAAGCTGTATGTCCTCCACAAATAAATTTCATAGGTACAATATCTTTATTTAAAATTGTGTAGGTAGTCACCAAACGATTTAAAATAAGTTTAAAATCTACAGTAAAAGAAAATAGAAATGGATATTGTCTTAGGGTTTCTTTTGAACTCACAAGAGTAAATGAGCAATGACTGCTATCTTCTTGACAAAAAACCATATTATCATTATTGCGGATGACACCATGCTTAGGCATTGGATAATTAATGCCATTAAAAACAATTTTATTTTCTTTAATATTTCCAATAGATGGAAACAAAATTGGTGAAGAACTAGACCAAACTGATGTGTCTATTTGCCAAACATAATCTAAACCTGTTTCTTTTTCAATTAAAGAGCGTATTTCTGCCCCTTTAGAATCTATAATGCAAATTAGTTTTTCGTTCTCGATCTTATGTAGCATCGGTGAATTATTTTAAATTAATACTACTTAACTATTACCACCTAATTATAGCACTTCCCCAAGTAAAACCGCTTCCAAATGCGGCCAAAACAACAAGATCACCCTCTTTAATTTTTCCTTGCTCCCATGCTTCAGACAAGGCAATTGGTATAGAGGCAGCTGTGGTGTTACCGTATTTTTGTATGTTATTAAACACTTTACTATCTGGCAATTGCATCTTTTTTTGTATGAACTGTGAAATTCTCAAATTAGCTTGATGTGGTATTAGCATATCAATAGCGTCGCTATCAATGTTATTGGCAAGCAAGCCCTCTTGTATCACTTCACTAAAACGAACAACCGCATGCTTAAAAACAAATGGGCCGTTCATGTAAGGAAAATAAGGAATATCTTCTTGTGGGTTGGTTGCTAGTAGTTCTGGCACCCAATGACCTGTACTGGGGCCTTGAAGAGCAAGTTCATCCTTGTGTTTTCCTTCACTATGTAAATGGGTAGATAAAATACCTCCCGCTCCAGTTTGGTTTCTAGAGACTACAACTGCGCCTGCTCCATCTCCAAAAATAACAGAGACACTACGCCCTCTGGTTGTAAAATCTAGACCACCACTATGGTTTTCACTTCCAACAACTAGTACATTTTTATACATCCCTGTTTTTATGAATTGGTCTGCAACAGATAAAGAATACACAAAACCACTGCACTGATTACGCACATCTAATGCGGGTACAGTATCCATCTGTAGTAATTCTTGTAACTGTACACCTCCTCCAGGAAAATACATGTCTGGACTAAGTGTTGCAAAAATAATTAGATCTATATCTTTGGGAGTAACTCCAGCGCGCTGCATTGCAATTCTAGAAGCCTTAGCTCCCATGATAGAAGTGTTATTTCCATCACCTTTTTTAATATGTCTTCTCTCTTTTATACCCGTTCTTTCTTGTATCCAAGCATCATTGGTTTGCATTACTTTAGAAAGATCGTCATTGGTAACAACATTTTCTGGCACATAATGGCCCACTCCACTTATTTTTGAACTATACATATTATTTAATTTTAAAAGGTCTATGCAAGATACTAAATTAGTAGTTTTTACCAGGTTTTACTAGACTATTTTAGAGTTAAGAAACTAAAAACAAAAGGCACTATCACGCTAGTTTCATTACATTTGTGTTAAACATCTTTTTCTACTGAAGATAAAAAAATAATAAAATGAAAAACATCATTGTATCCCTAGTGCTAATGACCTTACTATTTGGGGCATGTAAAAACCAAACTAAAGACACACCCAAAACTAGCTCAGAAACAACCTTTGAGCCTATGTTGAAAAAGTACTATGAGCAAGGGTTGCAATTAGATCCCATAAAAGCAACAACTAGCGGAGACAACAGATATGATGATTTATATACAAACGCACTGTCTTTAGAACATATAGAAAAACAAAAAGAGTACTATACAAGCTACTTAAAAAAAGTAAACAGCTATGAAAAAACTTCTCTTACCGGGGAGCAACAAATGAGCCAAGCGGTTTTACGCTGGGAATGCGAGCGAAATCTAGAACGTTTAGCATTTAAAAACCACGGCTATTTTCCGATAGATCAAATGTGGTCTCCAAATCTATTTTTTGGGCAATTGGCAAGTGGTGCAAGCGCACAACCTTTTAAGACGCCCTCAGATTATAAAAAATGGACCCAGCGCGTTGATGGGTATCTACAGTGGCTAGAGAGCGCCAAAATCAATATGCAAAAAGGTATCCAGCAAGGGTACGTGTTACCAAAATCATTGATCAAAAAAGTGATTCCACAATTAAAAGAGATGACAAATCCAGTTATAGAACAACATTTATTTTATACCCCTGTCCAAAATATTCCAGCTAGCTTTTCTGTAGAAGACAAAAAAGAAATAACCAAGCTATACATTGATATGATCACAAACAAAGTGATTCCAACCTACCAGGATATACATGATTTTGTAGCAACAGAGTATCTAGAAAATGGTAGAGAAAGCTCAGGTATTGATGGTGTACCCGAGGGAGAAGCGTATTATAAACATCAAATAAAACTATACACTACCACAGATATGACCGCAGATCAAATCCACAACCTTGGGCTTAATGAGGTGGCCAGAATTTTATCTGAAATGGAAGCGGTTAAAAATGAAATAGGATTTAAAGGAGACTTAAAAGCGTTTTTTAACGATGTAAGAAGTAATCCTAAACTAATGCCTTTTAAAAGCCCGCAAGAGGTAATTGCAAATTTCAATGCTATTCATGCCACTATGAAGCCAAGTCTTGAAAAGTTGTTTGACAAAACTCCAAAAACACCATTTGAGGTTAGACAAACAGAAGCTTTTAGAGAAAAATCTGCCAGTGCAGAGTACAACCCAGGATCCCTGGATGGGACCCGTCCAGGGATTTTTTATGCCCCCATACCTGATGCTACAAAATACAATACATATAGTGATGAGTCTTTATTTTTACACGAGGCTATACCGGGGCATCACTATCAAATATCACTAACTCAAGAAAATAAGGCCCTGTCAGATTTCAGAAAAACATTGTGGTATAGTGGTTATGGCGAAGGCTGGGCGCTGTATTGCGAGTCTTTAGGAAAAGAGCTGGGGCTATACACAGATCCATACCAATACTTTGGGATGCTTGGGGCAGAAATGCATAGAGCCATTAGACTGGTAGTAGATACTGGCATGCATACCAAAGGATG
>ENA-OSJC01003704-OSJC01003704.1-marine-metagenome-genome-assembly--contig:-NODE-3704-length-10804-cov-6.169292_pt1 | contig 10804 bp, 9 predicted proteins | sample MGYA00237885_ERZ534234 | MGnify/ENA primary metagenome ERZ534234 (study PRJEB26413, sample SAMN06343907) | marine metagenome | isolation source: coastal waters | place: Atlantic Ocean: West Antarctic... | reverse complement strand
TCAGAAGACAGCCATTCAGTATTTCCTCCTGAATTATATTCATAGTTCTGACCTACCGGAACCCCTATTTCTCCCAGTCTATTGTTAGTAAAATCATCCACAAATGTAAATTCAATTGATGGGCGTATCACATAGTGATCATCAAACTCCAATGTAAGATGACTTTCATCTTGAGGGCACATGACTTCGTGTAATTTTTCACCAGGCCGAATGCCAATTATCTTTTGAGGTATGTCTGGCGCCATCGCTTTTGCAAGTTCGGTTATATACATAGAAGGGATTTTTGGCACAAAGATTTCACCTCCCTGCATACGTTCAAAATTCTTCAATACAAATTCAACACCAGAATGTAAGGATATCATAAAGCGAGTCATATCCTTATGGGTTATTGGTAAACTGGCTTCACCATTTTTGATTAACTTTTGGAAAAATGGTACTACCGACCCACGGGAACCAACGACATTACCGTAACGAACAACTGAAAAACGAGTTTCTCTCATCCCAACCATATTATTGGCAGATATGAATAATTTATCTGATGCCAATTTTGTCGCACCGTACAAATTAATAGGGTTAACCGCCTTATCAGTGGAAAGTGCGATAATCTTTCTTACATTATTTTTTATTGATGCTTTAATTACATTCTCAGCACCATATATATTTGTTTTAATACATTCCATTGGATTATATTCTGAGGCAGGAACTTGTTTCATAGCAGCAGCATGAATAACATAATCAACACCATCCATTGCCTCTTCAAGACGAGCGAGATCTCTCACATCACCAATAAAATAACGCATGCAATTATCATTGAATGTTTGCTGCATTTCAAATTGTTTTAGCTCATCTCTGGAAAAAATTATGATTTTTTTTGGGTTGTACTTTTCGAGAATAGTCTGTGTGAATTTTTTACCAAAAGATCCAGTTCCTCCAGTAATAAGAATGATTTTATTATTAAACATTTGACCCTATTGTTAATGTTTCTTTTTGCATAAAATCTGCAATAAACTCACTAACAACCTCGTGTGTATATTTTTTTTCACATTTCATATAATATTTTCTTGCCTCTTTGGTAAGTGATAAATATTCCTCATTGCTCATATTAATCAAAGAGCGCATTTTACTATTAAATTCTGACTGGCTCAAACTACGTAGCAGAACTATATCAGGCAATTTACGCATCATATAATTAATCCCTTTTTCTTCTAAAAAAATATCATTTGATGCAGTCATGCCACAAAATAGTACTTTTTTTCCTGCACCAAATAATTCGTAACCTATAGTTGATATATTACTAATCACAATAGATGAATTGTACCCAGCATTATATGACGAAAAATCTGATTTTTTAATTAACTCAACATCTCCGATATTGTTAAAGAATTCAATTTCATTACTAGAAGTTACGCCATTAACTCTTAATGCAACTTTTATATTGCAATAATTAACATCATTCCATGTTACTAAATTTGAAAAAATCTGTTTGAGTCTGCGTATCCTTTCAATATGAAATTTATCTTTTAATGGATCCGCATATTCAGAAATAAAACAGATACTATTATTAACATTGTCAGACTTAACAACATTATTTAAAAAAATTCCTAATTTTAAAGAACCAACACCATGAAATGTTTTACATTTAACATTCATTTTTTTTATTAACTCTTTCTCATATTCTCCAAATGCAAAATAATGTGGCAATAAAAAACTATTATTATTAAACCCATCCATATGCGTTCTAGCTCCATTTTGAATAGAAATTACTAGCTTTTGTGGAAAGGTTAAATCCAATTGACCCATGATAATACTGGTATCTATGAATGAAATAATCACCTTAGGTTTGATTACATCAACAATAGATGTAATAAGAGCTCTTTGTGTTAACCGAAATTGAAACACTCTCTTACATAGATGCAGTAAAAAAACTGGCTTATTAATATATGGTATCCCCTTTCTGATTTTTAGAACACTAATAGATAATTGAACAGGGATACATTTAGTAATAAATTCACTGCCTGCCTCGTCAATTATCAATACATCAGACCGTTCTCCAGGGCATTCTATTAAATTTCTCATTATAAATAGTACTTGTTAGTTCATTTAAATATACTCAACTCATATTGAGTCATAATTAACCGTATGCACAGTCTAATTATTTCTTAGCGTCTCAAGAGCTTCATAGAAACTTTAAAATAAATTCATAAAACCTTTCTGTTGAATGATTAAGGTTAATATCATAATATTTTCTCTTAAGTTCTTTTGTTATTTCTGAATACTCATTTATATAAGATTCAGGGTTTGAGCTGGCACACAATAATGCCTTCTTAAGACCGTCAAAATCAAAAATCTCCCTTCCAGGAATAAGATCTCTATATTCTTCCAAAAAGCACTTTTCAGAATTATAGAAGTCATAATCAGGCATATAGAATATCTGTGGCCTATTTAAAATAGAAAAGTCAGTGCTAGTAGTTGAGTAATCATTAACAAGAATATCAACCTCCAACATAAATTCATTAATATCAAACAATGGGTTTAAATCTGGATTGATAAATATTATTCTGCTCAAATCATCAGGAAGGTTTTCTGGAAACAAATTTGAGTGGACTGTATAAAAAAATACTAGATTATTTAATTGAAGCCATTCATTGAAGTCACTAAATGAAAAATTATGCATTTCAGATATAGGAAAATTGTATTTATATGGCCTCCATGTTGGCGTATAAAGAATTATTTTGCATTTTTTATCTATATCAGCATTCATTAATTTTGCAATTCTTTTATCTTGGTATGCCTTTCCAACATGCGCACTATTAAAAAAAATATCACAACGAGGATAGCCAAATGTTAGAATTTTTTCATTTGGAAGAAAATATGTCTTCTTACCTAACAACTCTGCAGAATGCTGTGAAGTAAAATTTACATAATCAAACTTGTTCATATTTAATATCTGCTGCACAGCAATCATAATATCATGCGAACGACTTAAAGTTGCCTTTGGTCCACTTCCATGCAAAGAAGAAATTTTAATGACAGACTTTGAGCTTGTTATATTAAATATATTAAAAAATCCATCTCCACTATCTATAACAATCTTTGCTCTCAGAGCAACCCAAATCATTTTAATAGGATTATGCTGAGTAATATATTTCCATTCTTTATTTTTAATATACTGCTTTATTTCTGAATTATCAGTAACCCAATAAACATCGATATCTTTTTTTTCTGATAAGAATTCATAAAGGTATCTGGTGTTGTCACAATACAGTTGTCTGCTATATGTTTGAAGAACAACTACATTTCTTTTGCTTATTAAATGTCTAATTGGTATAAAGAAAATTGAAATAATAGGAAAAATTATTTTTTTTATTATCTGCTGCCAATACATTATTTATTGCTTATTTAAAATTAAAGTGTGCTTCGTCTGCCATCAATTACATTTTTTTGTGCTTTCATTATAGGTTGTAATTGATGTTCAAGTAAATAGTACAAGATTTTTCTGAATGACATATTGGACATTACTTTACTTCTGTCATAATAAATACTATTACAAAATAGTACGTCCCCCATCCATAATAACATTCTGCCCGTTCATGTACATGGCTGCATCTGAGCATAAAAACTGTATTACTCCTCGATACTCTTCACGTTTTGCCATACGCCCCAACGGTATTAGATTGCTTAATCTTTCAACGAATGCATCATCCTGAGAAGTATAAACACCGCCTGGAGAAAGTGCGTTACAACGTACATTTGAACTAGCCCAATAGGTTGACAAATAACGAGTAAGGCCAACAATTCCAGCCTTGATAACTGAATATGACACAGGCTTAACAGGCTGTTCCGAATTGGGCAAACCTTCCTTTTTATATAAACGCTGATCAGGAGATATGACTGCAAGATCTGATGCAATATTTAAAATCACACCGCCACCTTTTGCAGCCATACCAGGACCAAATTCAGATGCACATAAAATAGCGCCAGTTAGTCCGACACCAACTTCAATATTCCACTTGTCGACATCAAAGTTTTCTAAACGACTGGATTCTTTAACGGTTACATCAGACCCTACCTTTGGATCTATAGCGGCATTGTTTATTAAAATATCAACAATTTTCCCCTGATGCACTAACTCTTTTCTAACTGAAGATACAGCATCTTGGTCAGATACATCAAGAAGCATAGAGTCTGGACTAACACCAGTAATTTTCAATACATTCTGTACAGATAGTTCTAATTCTTCTAAATTAATATCGGTCATTACAACATCGGCGCCAGCTTGGACTAGAGCTATTGAATGTTCAACGCCAAGAAGTCCGGCCGCCCCAGTTACCAAAGCAACCTTTCCAGATAAATCAAATACCGTGCCATCTAACTTACTTAAAGCTAACATAATATGTCTAATGAGTACTATTTAATGATTTCTCAATTATCGTTGTGTTTCTTTCAAGTGCATTGAGATACTGATGATCGTTTGATGTAAATTTATTTAAGAAATAATCAGCTTGAAGTTTAAATAATTCATCATTAGCCACAATATCTTCATACACTTCTAAATCTTCATTATCATAACTACAAACCACCAACTTTTGATTAATTAAATCAAATTCAATCCAACCTTTCTGACCAAAGAACTTAAAATTTCTTTCTTGTTTTTTTTGCATAAAGCACATACTCATCTGTACAGAGAAAGAATCGTAATCAAGCAATAAATTAGCACTATCTTCGACATCAATATTAAACTTACCCCTGCAACCATAGGTAGAGAATATCTGCCTTGGAATGCCAAACAACCATGTAATAAAATCTATCTCATGAGTCTCAGTTTTTAATACACCCCCGCCTAAATCAGACCTACATGCGTATAAATCATGGAAATCTTCGTAGGGATGCCAGTCAGGCACATAAGACGACACAGCAACCCTAACAGACATTAATTTCCCAATTTTATTACTATCTAATACACTTCTCAATCTGCCAACTAGTGGATGAAATCGACGTTGATATGAAATAAAAAAGCCAACTTTATTATCTTTAATGGTACTTGTAACATTATGCGCTTGTTTTATATTCATTGCACCAGGCTTCTCTACCAAGATATTGGCCTTGTGTTTTGCTGCTTTAATAATACTTGCAGAATGATCAAAAGTTGGGGTTGCAATAACTACTAGATCAGGTTTTTGCTCGTAAGCCTCATCTAGGGCTTTAAAGAGTTCAATATTATACTCAGACTCCAAAGTAGAACTATTATTTACACTAAAATCTGCGTTTAGAAGCGGGGTCTTACCTGTTCTTCGAACACCAATCATTCTAACACTTGGCAATTTCTCCCTAAAAATTCGGAGATGTCTCTGGCCTGCACCTCCAAGCCCAATAAATAAAATACATTTATACACTTAATTCCGAATTTCTCTTAAAAAAACTAACTAACGATATATTATATTTGGCAGTTTCAACTGGATTTGAGCCTCGTGTTGTTTCAAAGGTAAATGGTCCACTATAGTTTATATCATGTAATGCATCAAAAACATTTTCGAAATTAACTAGGCCTGTTCCTAATAAAACATTTTCATTATCACTATTTTTATCTTTAATATGGACATGTGCAATGTAGTCACTCAATAGGCGAATATCACTTGCCAAATCATGGCCAAACGCAACTCGGTTACCTGTGTCATATACCACTTTAATATTGGGTAAATCTATTAACTTTAATAGTTTAATTAGCTCTTGTCCAGTTAAGATAGTTTCTAAACATATTGTAATATTTCTACTATGCGCAGCCTTTGATACTCTTTTCAAAGGCTCTATGAAGTCCTGCATATTACTAACTGATAACTCACTATTTTCGAAAAATGGCATTACATACTTTTGAATACCAATTTTTTTAACTTGTTCAATTAAGTTTAGATTTTGTTGAATTACATCTTCATCAAGAAATGAATGTTTAACAATATAATCATTACATAAAGCATGTAAATCTAAATCATTTTTCATAGCTAAATGTTTTATACGAGCAACTCCAATATCTGACCAAATTGGATTTTTAGAATTATGATTAATTTCAGCAATCAGCTCAATGTAGTTCACACCTATATTTGATGCAATTTGAAACTCCTCCTCCCAGCCATCTTGCGGGAACCATTGCAAGCATCCAGGCGGTGATTGGGTTAAACGACCTTGAACCATACCAAAACGAATATTATTTTTCATATTCAATTTTTAAAATAAGTTTTCTCAAGATGTTTGCTTTTTTTTGGGCTTCAGCTAATGATCTATAATTAGTTTTAAACTGCATAATTTTTTTTTGTAAATCTTCAGCAACTGGACACATGCCCTTTGTATAAATCTCTTTATAACACTCATGATTCTGAAAAACTGGCTCTAAGTAAGGAACAACGCAAGCTGAATAGAATCCATCACCTCCCATTTCAACATACATATTATAAAACTCCTTCCAGCTAATTCCTAGCTCTTCATTGCCTTTGTATTCAAAAGAAAACGTGTAATGAGAATGCTTATAGCCTTTGGGAGTAAACTGAGGAGTAATCCATTTGAAGCCACTTACTGCTTTATGGAAAATATTGGCAACTGCAATCCTGCGATTAACAATATAATCAATTCTCTCAAATTGTGCTAATCCTATAGCGGCACTTACTTCAGACATTCGATAATTTAAACCTATAGTATCGAAACGCTCATAATCAGGATTTTGAACATCAGAGAGAGCCAAAGAAGTCCTTCCAGCAGATGCAGTCATATGTTTATAACCAATACCACCAAACTTTCTTGCTTTTATAGCAAATTCTTCATTATCTGTAAGCAACATACCTCCTTCACTTCCTGCAGTAATATGTTTTTTATTTTCAAAACTAAGCATGCTAATATCTCCTAGAGTACCGGCAACTCTACCTTTATATTCTCCTTGAATATTTTGAGCAGAATCATCAATAACAATTAAGTTATTTTCTTTAGCAAGTTTCATAATAGGATCTATATCTACAGACAAGCCTTGAAGAGAAACCGTAATTATTGCTTTAGTTTTATTAGTTATTTTTCTTTTAATTTCTGAAACATCTATTCCATATGTAGTTCTATCTACATCAGCAAAAACTGGCTTAGCTCCAACATGTATAACAGAATAAGCATCCATAACAACAGTCAATCCTGGCGTTATAACCTCATCACCTGGACCAATTCCGCATGCTACCATTGCCATATGAAGACCAGAGGTACCTGAATTACATGCGATTGCATATTTAGCACCTAATTTCTTTGCAACAGCTTCTTCAAATTGCTGAACCCAAGGTATTTTATTAACCCTGCTTTCCGTATCTAGAAAACTAGATAGATATTCTAATTCTTTACCATTAAACTTTCCATTTGGATTATTAATACTCACCCACTACTCCGTATATTTTAGAATTTCGTATATAGAATCACTCAACATTATTTTTTAAGCCAAGAGGACCATATCTAGCTTTTTCTTGCATAGAATTTTCAATCATGGAAGATGGAGAATAAAATCTTTCACCCAACCTGACATCATCAGTAATATTACAATTATTTTCATCAAAAATACACTCAACTTTTAGGATTCCACCTATAGAAGCAATAAATACACCTTTATTATTTTTATTTATAATTATTCCATTTTGAAAAGGATGAAACTCTCTGTCAGTATTAATAGTTTCAGAAGCCTTCAAGTGAACTATTTTTTTTTGGTATCTTGTTGAAGCTCCATCATAAGGATCATCAAAAGCTTTTATAAAAACATCAATATCGCTACATTTCCAACTCCAATCAATAACACCATTAATTTTAGTATTTAACAAAGGAAAATAAAAAGAATTATTTTTCTTTTGAGGATAGACATCTATTTCTTTACCAGAAATAATTAGACTTAAAAAATCATCAAGAAGCTCTTCTTCAAAATTTAGTTTAAATTTTTCAAAATCTATAGTTTTCTTACACTCTTTAGGAAATTGAAACCTTTTTTCTAAAATAAGAGGACCAGTATCTATACTCAGATCAACTCTATGAATATTAAGCCCACCATCATAGGATTTAGATAATATTTTATGTGTAAAAGTACCGCCGCCTTTTTCTTCTGGCAATAATGCACCATGATAATTAAAAAGATTCCCTTGAAATAATTTAATAATTTCAGTATTAAAAATCCAAAAAGTTACTATTGATATGCCAATTGTGTGTTCATCAACATAGGGCTCTAATATATCTTTAGAAAGATTTCCACTAACCTCAATTAATGTTATGTTCTGATCTATTAAAGCTTCTCTAAAGGTTCTATTTTTATCAATTTTTGCTGACAATCGAAAAGGCGTAGTTATTAGAATAACTTCAAAACCATGTTTAATAGCTATTGAAATAAAAAAAAATGCAGCGCTTGTTCCTCCAAATACTACTATTCTTTTAATTTTTTTAGCTCCAATATTCTTCATTTAATCATCCACACTAGATTTAAATTGGTATGGAGTGGGCTGACTGGGCTGACTTTTATTTAGTATTTTACACTCATCAGAATAATCTCGTATTTGCTGGAAAATATTAAGCCCAACTTTTTTACTCCACTCATCATGAATTTTCTGAGTAATTTCGCCCATTTTTCCATTCCCAATTTTTAACCCATTCCATGTAAATACTGGCAAAAGACAGAAAGGAGTTCCAGTCACAAAACACTCATCAGAAGTATAAGCATCATATACTTCTAAATTCTTTTCAACACACTTTATGCCCATTTCTTCACATAATTCCATTACGTAGTTTCTACTTATACCTATAAGAATATCTCTTGGCTCAGGAGTATAGACAACTCCATTTTTAACAAAGAATACATTATCGCCAGTACCTTCAGTAATGAATCCATCAGTTCCTAATAGCATTGCCCAATTATTCTTACCTTTAAACATTGAGGCTTCGATATTTGCCATTTGATAAAATAGTCTACTTCTATTTTTTATCTTTGGTTCCATAAGGCTAGATGGTATAGCTCTTTGACTGGTAACTACAGCATTAATACCTTCATCAATTAGCTCATCCATTCCTGCCACTGTCCATTTAAGTGGGAAATCAGCAACTATGACTGTTGGCTCTAGTTTATTGTCAAAAATAGGCGCATAAATTCCTAGCGGCCCCCTACTTACATTAATTAATAATCGATGCTCATCAGTTGGTGAAAAAAACTCTTCATTTCTTCTAAGAGTTTCATAACAGATTTCCTCTAATTCATCCTTTGATTGTCTAATAGGTATGTGAAGTATTTTTAGACCAATATAAAGACGATCAATATGTTTTCTAAGAAGAAATTGATTTTTATTAAATGACCTTGTCATCTCAAAACACATATCACCAAACATTAAAGCCGAATCAAAGATCGACACTTTAGCATCCTGTTCATCTACATACTTACCATTTTGGTACACCACTCTTCCTGATTTCAATTTATTTCTCCGTATTTAAGTTTTTAAGTTGTTCTTTTAAAGAATCTTCATATTTCTTTAGGTTTTCATTATTGATGCCTGCAGACTTAGATTTGTACCACATTGACATGCCACGCCTATCATAATCAGAGAGATTATCCTTACTTCCATGAATTGTACAACTATGGTGAAGAAGAATATCACCAGGCTCCATATACGGCGTAACTAGTGAATCTTTTGGTAAGTCATTTATAATATCATCTGCAACTTTTTGAGATGTTCCTTTAGCGTATGAAGCTTCATGCCTGACAACTCCTAATTTATGAGAATTTTCGTAATAAGATACACCTGAATTATCTTCAAAAACTTTATCAATTGCCATCCATAAAGTTACCGTTCTATTCCCTTCAATATTCCAATAATAATTATCTTGATGCATTGGGCTTGCAAGCCCAACTTTTGCAGGCTTAGCAAATAATTGAGACCATTGTGGCTCAACATCATCATCCAATAAAAATTCCATTAGATTAATTACTTTTTCATTTAATAATAAATCTTTAAAAAATTTTGATTTATAGGATAAGACATGGATAGTATTAATTGCTGGAGCAGAATTATTACTTTTATCAGTAAAGTGAATTTCACCAGTTTTATAATTATTATTATTAGTAATTATGAAGTCATCCAACTCTTTCTTTACAAGATTTATAAAGCTTTGATCAAAAAAATTAGAAACTTTGCACCAGCCTTTTTCATAAAACTCATTTTTAATAAGCTCAAATTCCATTTTTTCTCCTTAATTAATTTGACTCAATGAAATTAGAATAATCTTTATTCAATAAATAATTACTAAAGATAAGTTCAACAAATTCCCAGTCTTCAGGATCATCTATTTCAAAAGATTGCCAGAAGTTGTTTGGAAATAAACCTATCTTTCCACCAAAACGATTTTTTTCATTAACCATTATTTCAGGCTTAAAAACAAAAATAGCTCCATTTTCAACATAATCAGGTTGTCTTTCCTGCCTAGGCCCTTGATTTTTATAGTCATGATTAAGACTATTTAAATTTCCATTCTTATCCTTTTTCCATAGAAGAAAATCTTGCAATAATGCGCCTGAGAAGCAAGAATCCCACCCTTCATTACGAAACATTTTAATGCAATTATCAATATCATTTGCTTTTCTTAATGGGGCAGTTGGTTCAAGCATAATAATCATTTCCTGATCTGCCCCAAGAATTGATAATGCATGAATAATTGCTTCTTCAGATTTAGCACTATCTCCTGAAATCTCAGCAGGTCTTTTAATAATCTTTGCACCATATTTCTCAGCAATTTCAAGAATTTCATCAGAATCTGAACTAAT
>ENA-OSJC01003703-OSJC01003703.1-marine-metagenome-genome-assembly--contig:-NODE-3703-length-10808-cov-3.245364_pt1 | contig 10808 bp, 9 predicted proteins | sample MGYA00237885_ERZ534234 | MGnify/ENA primary metagenome ERZ534234 (study PRJEB26413, sample SAMN06343907) | marine metagenome | isolation source: coastal waters | place: Atlantic Ocean: West Antarctic... | reverse complement strand
ACCATACCACAAATAAAGCACTTCAAATTAATAAACCATAGTTTAGGAACAGTCTTTAGAACTCGTTATATGAGGAAGAACAAGGGTTGTAATGTGGTGAGAGTGAGAGGACTCGAACCTCTTGCCTCCAAATTAGGAATCTGGCGCTCTATCCAGATGAGCTACACCCCCACATTACATTTAATCTATATGTCATAATGGTTTAGATATCAAGATTATGGTAGAGAATTGGGTTAATTTCTACCCTTTACTTTACCCGTATTCTACCCGTGTCTTTTTTGGTACAAAATACACCTTGTAAGTCATTGATATTGTTGAATAATATTACCGAATCAGACCGAGAACTATGTTAGGAATCTGGTGCTCTATCCAGATGAGCTACTAGACCACATACACATCTAATTTATATGATATAATGATTTAGATATCAATATTATGATGATCAAATAAATTAAATTTAATTTCAATAATTAATATATACAGAATTAATCAAGTATTTTTTTTCGGAACTTGTTTTAAATTTAAAAAATAATATAGTTCAATTGTAAAATTATTTAATAAAATATAAATTATTAAGGGCCTTTAAAAATGAGAATTGATCTAGAACTAGAGAACAAGGTAGCGGTTGTAACTGGAGCAGGTGGAGGTATTGGTAGAGAAATGGCGCTTGCGCTAGCAGCAGAAGGCGCCTCAATTGTAGTCAATGATATAGGAGTATCTTTGACTGGAGATGGAGGCTCTAACTCTCCAGCAGAAGAAACATGTGGTTTGATTACTCAAAAAGGCGGGCAAGCAATCACCAGTAATGAAAGTGTTTCAACTTGGGATAGCGCTCAATTAATTATAAAAAAAGCTATCGATACATATGGCAAAATAGATATTGTTATAAATAATGCAGGTATTTTAAGAGATACTATTTTTCATAAAATGGAACCTTCGGACTGGGAAGACGTTATCAATGTTCATTTAAATGGTGGTTTTTACGTTAGTAGAGCTGCTGCTCCATACTTTCGTGAACAAAATTCAGGCGCATATGTTCACATGACGAGTACTTCAGGTTTAATTGGAAACTTTGGGCAAGCGAATTATTCTGCTGCAAAATTGGGTATAGTTGGATTATCAAAATCTATATCATTGGACATGAGTAGATATAATGTTAGGTCAAATTGTATAGCGCCATTTGCATGGAGCAGAATGACAAATTCAATACCCGCCAATACAGATGCAGAAAAGGAAAGAGTAGAAAGGCTAAAAAAGATGACACCTGAAACTAATGCTCCATTAGCTGTTTTCCTAGCTTCTGCTGCTGCAAAAGAAGTGACAGGACAGATTTTTAGTGCTCGTTTAAATGAGTTATTCATATATAATCAAAACAGACCCATTAAAAGTATTCATTCAGATAAAGGATGGACCCCTCAAGAAATAGCTCAAAGGGCGTATCCTGCTTTTAAAAGCTCAATGACTGACAATGAACGTAGTGGTGACGTTTTCAGTTGGGATCCAATGTAATTTATTTATTTTTAAAAAGATCGATTATGTCTTTCATACTATCTAATGTAAAATCGGCACCTAGTTTTTCAATGTCAATATGAGTATAGCCTCCTCTGATTGCTATTGATTTAATATTTGCAGCACTAGCTGCATCTATATCATTAGATGTATCACCTACCATAAAAAATGATGTTTCAGTTGATTTGAATCCCTGCATTGCCAAAAGAACCATGTCAGGTAATGGTTTAAGAGGAATATTATCTCTTGCACCTATAATAACACTAAAATACTTTTGTAAATTCATTTGTTCAATTAATTCTTCTGTAACAAATTGTCTTTTATTAGTACATATTCCCATCGCAATATTACGTTCATAAAAAAAATTTAAAGCCTCCATTACGCCTGGCATTAAAGAACTATATTTATATGGTTGTTTAGAATAATTTTTCCTATAACTATTGTAGATAATATCATATAAATTTTTATCCCCTCCACAAAAATCCACAACTTTCTTTGCAAGTGATAACATCCCCTCTCCAACAAAAGTTTGTAATTTTTCTTCTGAAATAATTTTTAAGTTATATTCTTTTAATGTTTTATTTATAGCATAATGCATATCAGGCACTGAATGAACTAACGTTCCGTCTAAATCAAAAATTATCGAATAAGTAATTGGTTTCATATCTTAAATCTAATGACGAAGAGATTTTATATTTTGCTTATAACTCTCGACATTCCCTTCCTTGAATACGGCTGATCCAGCAACTATAACATTTGCACCTGCTTTTATTACCTTTGGAGCTATTTCATTATTTACTCCCCCATCAACTTGAATATTAATAGGGCGTTTTCCCACCAGGTCACTGATGGTTTTAATTTTATCTAATGAAGAATTAATAAATGTCTGACCACCAAATCCAGGATTAACGCTCATTACAAGTATTAAGTCTAATTTATCTAATAAAAACTCTAAACCAGAAATTGAGCTTCCTGGATTTATAGAAACTCCAGCTTTACAGCCTAATTCACGAATACGAGTTAATGTTCTATCCAAATGAGGTGTAACCTCTTTATGAACGGTAATCATGTCAACACCCGCATCTACGTATTCTTCAATCACTTCATCTGGATTTGTTACCATTAGATGTGCGTCGAAGGGCTTTTGAGAACAAGACCTTATTGATTTAATAACTGGAGGACCGAATGTTAAATTTGGGACAAAATGACCATCCATAACATCTAGATGAATCCAGTCAGCCCCAGCCTTGTCAATTGATTTAACTTCTTCAGCTAAAAAACCAAAATTAGCTGACAATATAGAAGGTGCTATTAACAATTCCTTCATTTTATTAATACCTTTTTACTAATAATTATTAAATTTTTATAAAATTCAAATAGTCTTGCTTATAGCAACTGCTGTATCTGACATTCTATTAGAAAATCCCCATTCGTTATCATACCAACTTAGAACGCGAACGAATGATCCATCCATTACTTTTGTTTGATCCATATGAAAAACAGAAGAATGTGAATCATGATTAAAATCACTTGATACAAGTGGCTCATCAGTATAACCAAGAATATTTTTTAAGTTTCCTAAAGAGGCTTTTTTTACAATATCATTAATTTCTTCAACAGAAGTAGGCCTAGTTGCATTAAATTTAAAATCAACAACTGATACATTTTGCGTAGGAACACGCATGGAAACGCCATCTAATTTTCCATTTAATTCTGGCAATACTAGTCCTACAGCTTTTGCTGCACCAGTAGAAGTTGGGATCATATTACCTGCTGCAGCTCTAGCTCTATACATATCACTATGCATCGTATCTAAAGTAGGTTGATCTCCTGTATAAGAATGAATTGTAGTCATAAATCCTTGTTTAATACCTACTTCATTATTAATAATCATCGCAAGTGGCGCTAGACAATTTGTCGTACATGAAGCGTTAGATACTACTAAATGATCCTTTGTTAATTTTTGATGATTAACACCATAAACTACAGTTAGATCTGCTCCAGCCGCTGGTGCAGAGACTAAAACTCTCCTTGCTCCTGCATCTAAATGCTGAGAAGCTTTATCTCGCGTTGCAAAAATTCCAGTACACTCCATAGCAACATCAACATCAAGTTCTTTCCATGGCAATTCTTTGGGATCTCTGATAGCCGTTACTCTTATAGGACCCTTTCCTACGTCTATAGTGTCGCCATTTACTTTTACTTCAGCTGGGAACCTTCCGTGAACAGTATCATATCTTAATAAATGTGCATTAGTTTCTACTGGCCCTAGGTCATTAATTCCAACAACTATAATATCATCTCTACCTGATTCAATAATAGCCCTTAATATATTTCTTCCAATTCTTCCAAAACCATTAATTGAAACTCTGACTGTCATTTTATTTCCTCTCATTATAATTAATTTTTAATTATTACTTAACACCGATATAGCTGGCAACTGAACACCTTCTAACCATTCAAGAAAAGCACCTCCAGCTGAAGAAATATAAGTAAATTTTTCAGTTACACCAGCTTTTTTTAGAGCAAATGCCGTATCTCCTCCCCCCGCTACAGTTATTAATTTCCCTTCTTCAGTAAGGCGAGATGCTACTTTAGCTAAAGAAAAAGTGCCTTTTCCAAAAGGTTCTATTTCAAAAGCTCCAAGTGGTCCATTCCATAATAATGTTTTAACGTTTTTCAAAATAGTATTCATTTTATCGATACTTTTTGGACCAATATCTAAAGCCATCATATCAGGTGGTATCATATCAGATGAAACTATTTGGGTATCAGCATTAACTTGAAATTTTTTAGCAACCACCAAATCAATTGGTAGTATAATTTCACAGTTATATTTTTTACTTTTTTCTAAAATTAACTTAGCAACTTTAACAGCTTCTTTTTCAAAAAGACTTTTTCCTACACTAAATCCTTTTGCAACAAGGAATGTGTTTGCCATTCCACCTCCTATTATTAAATAATCCATCTTAGTCATTAAATATTCAATAATATTTATTTTTGTGGATATTTTTGCACCTCCAACTAATGCTGCAACAGGCTTAGAAGGTGAACTTAATACTGATTGTAACGCAGTTATTTCTTCATTTAGTAAAATACCTGAATATGAAGGTAAAAAATTTGTTATAGCATGCAAGCTTGCATGCTCTCTATGAGAACAAGAAAAAGCATCATTAACAAAAATATCACATTTTTGTGCTAATTCTTTTGCAAACTGCAGATCATTTGCTGCTTCACCTTTATGAAAACGAACATTTTCTAACAATAAAATTTGCCCTGATATCAATGAAGCTTTGGCTTTCAAAGTTTTAGGGCCAATACAAGATTCAGCAAATTTAACTTCAGAATCTAAAGCTTTCGATAAAATATTTATCAGTGGTTTTAAAGAGTCCTCTTTATTAACATATCCTTCAGGTCTTCCAAAATGACTACATATTATTACTTTAGCACCCGAAGATTTTAAATACTTTATAGTTGGAACTAGTCGTTCCACTCTCATAAAATCTGTAACTTTTCCATTTAACATTGGAATATTTAAATCAGTTCTAATAAAAACTGATTTATCTTTAACTTTTTCATTTATTATATTTTTAATCGAAATAGACATTGTTAAAAGTTTACTCTAAATAATATTTTCAATTAATTAATTTAATATTGATTTGGCTTTTTCTACAACCGCTTCAGTAGTGATACCAAAGTGCTTATAAAGTTCTGAAGCAGGACCTGAAGCACCAAAACCTTTCATTCCAATAAAAGCACCTTTGTCACCAATATATTTAGCCCAACCCATATCGCATCCAGCTTCTATAGCTATTCGAGGACAATCACCTAAAATTTCTATTTTATAAGCTTCATCCTGTTGATCAAATAGCTCCCAACACGGCAATGTCACAACAGCAACTTTAAATCCTTGATTATTTAATACATCAGATGCTTCCATTGCAATTTCAACTTCTGAACCAGTTGCAATTAATGTTAGATCTCTATTGGATATAACATTATTTAAAATATAACCACCTTTAGCAACTTGATTATCTGAAGATTTTTCTGAGCGAAAGGCTTTTAATCCCTGTCTTGACAAGGCTAATACGGTTGGGCCATTAGTCTTAAGAGCAACGTCCCAAGCTTCAGCAGTTTCAACAACATCTGCTGGTCTTATTACGTTTAAATTTGGGGTGGATCTTAATATAGCTAAATGCTCTATAGGTTGGTGCGTTGGTCCATCTTCACCGAGACCAATTGAATCATGAGTTAACACATAAATTATTCTCTGTGACATTAATGCCGACATTCTAATTGAAGCTCGCATATAATCACTAAATACAAGAAAGGTTCCACCATAAGGAATAAAACCTCTATGCAATGCAATACCATTCATTATTGAACCCATTGCATGTTCTCTAATTCCATAATGAATATAATTGCCAGAAAATTTTCCAGGAGCAACAGTTTTCATCTGACTTGTCTTAGTTAAATTTGACCCCGTTAAATCAGCTGATCCTCCAATAGTATTTGGAATGATTTGATTTATTACTTCTAGAGTTTTTTGACTGGACTGCCTAGTAGCTAATTTAGGTTTAGCTTCTTTCATTTCTTTTATAAATAAAGACATTTTTCTTTCATAAGCCTTAGGAATATTTCCATCTAAAAACGATTGAAACCTTTTCTTTTTTGGACTCTTATCAAGTTTACTTTCCCACTCTTCATAGATATCCTTCGATCTTTCTATTGTTTTTTTCCATGCTGTTAAAATATTTTCTGGAATTTCAAAAGCGTTGCTTGTCCATCCTAAGGCAAGTCTAGTTGCTTTAATTTCTTCTACGCCCAGAGGAGCTCCATGAGTTTTTGACGTTCCTGCTAGAGAAGGTGCACCAAAACCAATTATTGTTTTACAGGCTATAAGGGAAGGTTTTCTCGATTTTTTAGCATTATTAAGAGCAACTTCAATTTCTTCGTGATTATGTCCATCAATAATTTGGGTGTGCCAACCAGCCGCCTTAAATCTTAAAATTTGATTAGCAGAGTTTGATAAATCTGTTGAGCCATCAATCGATATATTGTTATCATCCCATAACACTATTAATTTTGATAATTTTAAATGCCCCGAAAATTCTATTACTTCATGACTTATACCTTCTTGAAGACATCCATCTCCAGCAATAACATATGTGTAATGATCAACCAAATTTGATCCAAATCTTGCGGCTGACAACCTCTCAGCTAAAGCCATGCCTACAGCCGTTGCTAAACCTTGCCCAAGCGGCCCAGTTGTAGTTTCTATACCTTTTGCATGTCCAAATTCTGGATGACCAGCTGTGTTCGAATTTAATTGACGAAAATTTTTAATATTTTCTATAGGCATATCTTTATAGCCCAATAGATAGTGGATTGCATAAAGTAACATGGATCCATGGCCAGCAGACAAAACAAATCTGTCTCTATCAGGCCAATCTGGATTATCTGGATAAATATTAATAAACTTACTAAATAAAACAGTTGCAACGTCTGCCATACCCATTGGCATTCCTGGATGACCTGAATTTGCTGCTTGAACTCCATCCATAGCTAGAAATCTAATAGCATCAGCCATTAATAATGATATATCGTCTTTAGATCTAACCTGAACCTGCATTAAATTTTCTCCTAAGAACGTTTCTAAATAATAATTAACGTTTACTCTTTAACACTTATATTATGTAAACTACATAAAAGTTTCAAAAAAATTATAAATTTTCACTCTAATTTTTAAATTCTTCTACTTCTTTTGAAGACCCAAATATTAAAGGGGATCTTTGATGAATATTAGTTACTTCTAGATTTAGGATATCTTCCATACCATTAGTTGCTTTACCATTAGCTTGTTCAACTAAAAAGGCTATTGGGTTTGCCTCATATGTTAAACGTAATCGACCCTGCTTATACTTAACTCTTGCGTCAGCTGGATATAAAAAAACACCACCTCTAATAAATATTCGACTAGCATCGGCCACTAATGAACCTACCCATCTCATTCCAAAATCTTTTCCTCTAGGTCCGTCCTCCCCTTTTTGACAATTATGTATATACTGAGATGTTCTTTTATTCCAAAATCTACTATATGCCGCATTAATAGCAAACTCAGATGTAACTTTAGGAATGCTCAGACGTTCATTAATCAATACAAATTGTTTCTTAGCTTCATCTAAACTAAATAAAGCAGTGCCATTTCCTACTGTTAAAAAGAAAGTTATATTTGGTCCGTATACAAAAAAACCAGACGATTTTTGTTTGCTTCCTTTTTGAGTAAAAGCTTGTTGAAGAGAAAGTTTATTTCTCGACATAATAGAAAAGATAGTTCCTATCGATACATTAACGTCTATATTACTGGATCCATCTAAAGGATCAGCAAATACTATAAACTCATTTTCATTTTTAAAATCAACAAACCCTTCTTGTTCTTCTGATGCATAAGCTGAAACTGGAGATTTTTTAAGAAAATCAATTAAAATTTCGTCTGATAAAATATCTAATGGTTTTTGAGTATCTCCATCAACATTTTTTGTATTTACCTTTTCTTTATTACTCTCATCTTCAATTTTTCTTATATTATTAGATATTTCAATAGCTGCGCTACTCAAATTATTAATTATAATTTGGATATTTTTATCTTTACAATATTTTAATAAATATTCATTAAGATACATTTTTAATTACTCCTTAAGATAACATAGCTATTTTATTTTTTGTTTTTCCATAGCTAAATATAATGATTTTTTTTGAATTTGATCCATTTTTTTCTTAACAGATTTAAAATCAACTAATTCTTTATTTTGATTTAATTTTGACTTAGCCTCAAATCTTGAAACATTAATTTTTATGCCGACTATTGCAGACATTTTTTTTTCTATGAATTCACGTGGTGCATCTTTAATTTTCCAAGTTGGATTTTCACCTATTTTCTTTTCGTGTGTTTTGGTCAATCTGCCTAAAACTGCGAGCAATAATTTTTTATCTTCAAAAAAACTAATTACTCCATGAAAATGTATTGCCTGATAATTCCATGTAGGAACAACTTGATGTGTTAGTTTTTTTGTTTGATACCAATTTGGACTGATATAAGTATCTTCAGCCTTGTATACAACTAAAACTTGATCACCTTCTTTACTCTCTTTATAAAGTTCATTTTCTCTGGCTATATGTCCAGTTATTGTTTGAGATCCGTCTTCATTAAAATCACATAGAAAAGGAATATGATTTGCTGAAAACCCATTAGTCCCAGAGGTAAATAATGTTGCTAAAGGATAGGAATCTATTATTTTTTTAATTTCATTTATATTTTTTTCTTTAAAGTGCTCTGGTACATACATTTACAGATCCAATTTCAAAAAGCTTAACTTTTATTTTGGTAATGGTATAAATTCATTAGCATCATCAACAGGCATAATAAACTTCTTGTTAACCCAATTCTTCTTAGCTCTTTCTATCAGTTGCAAATCAGAAGCAACAAAATTCCACCATAAATATCTTCTTTCATTCATAGTATCCCCACCCAATAAAATACAATGACAATTTTCTATAGCTTTAATTGTTAATTTACTTTTATTACTTAAAACTAACATTTCTCCAGCGCTTACAATCCTATCTTTTACTTCTAATTTCCCAGATAACAAATATACTGCAATCTCTTCTATATCATCAGGTAATTCTAGAATATTATTAGTTTTGATTTTTATTTCTACAAAAACACCTTTAGAAATATTTTTTAAAGGTGATGTCTTACCAAACGCAGAGCCTAAGATAACATTTGCCATCATATTTTTAGACACAATTGATGGTATCTCTTTCTTTTTTAAATTATAAAACTCCGGCTTCATTTCTTCATGCAATTTGGGCAAAGCTATCCAACATTGGAGACCAAAAAGTTTATAAGGTACATGAATACCTTTAGGGGTTCTTTCAGAATGGGCAATACCCTTCCCTGATATCATTAAATTTACATCACCAGGTTTAATCGTAACTGATGAACCTATAGAATCACGATGCAGAATTTCTCCTGAAAACAAATAGGTTAATGTTGCTAAACCAATATGAGGATGAGGACGAACGTCAATTCCGCCTTCAGTTATAAATTCATTAGGGCCCATTTGATCAAAGAATATAAATGGTCCAACCATCTGTCTTGTACTGTGTGGAAGGACTCTCTTAACTTCTAGCGCACCTATAACTCTTGATTTTCCTATTAAAAGATTATTACTTTGTATTTCTTGCATCAAACTACCTGTATATTTCAGAATTGGTGCAATATTAATTTATATATAGATAAAAATAAAGATTATAATATAAATTGGCTAAAACAAAATAATTGAAAAAAGAATAAAATATTTCTTCTTTTTTTATACTTTATAGACCTAAAGAGGAATAACTTTGAGCAACACGCTGAACTGCTACCATCATAGCTGCCGTTCTTAAATCAGGAATATCTTTATTACTATTCCAAACCTTACTTATCACATCATAAGCATCCATCATTGTATCTTCTAGGCCAGAACGAACTAAATCCAACTCAGAAGCTCCTTGAATAGATTTTGATTTATAATCAGTTGGAAAACTTTTACCTGTCATTTTCTCAATTCCTTCAATAAGAATTGAAACTTGATTTTCTTGAGCTCTTCTTTGTAATCTACCTAGCCTTATTCTACTTAAGTTTTTAATCCATTCAAAATAACTGACAGTTACTCCTCCTGCATTTGCATAAAGGTCTGGGATGATGATTATTCCTCGTCTATTTAGAATGTCATCTGCATCTGAAGAAATTGGTCCATTGGCTGCTTCAATTATAAGGGGAGCTTTAATGCGTTCGGCATTATCTTTCGTAATTACCAATTCCATGGCTGCTGGTATTAGAATATCAGCTTCAGCCTCAAGAACTTCTGCGCCACTCTCTGAGAAGCCTTTAAAACCTCTTATAGTTCCTTTTTCGATAAGATAATTTTTAAGAGATAAAATATCTATTCCTTCATTATCAATAATTGCACCTTCACGTTCTATAACATGAGTAATTAGAGCTCCATCTTCATTTGATAGAAAATAGGCAGCATAATACCCTACATTTCCCAGACCTTGAATAATTACTCTTTTTCCTTTTAGACCAGATGTCAAACCAGTTTTTTTAATATCCTCTGCATGCTCAAAAAATGCTTTAAGAGCGTATTTAACTCCTCTTCCTGTCGCTTCAGTTCTTCCAGAGATTCCACCTTTATTGACTGGTTTGCCAGTGACACAAGCCCAAGCATTAAGATCCGTAGGGTTTAATCGCCTAT
>ENA-OSJC01003701-OSJC01003701.1-marine-metagenome-genome-assembly--contig:-NODE-3701-length-10810-cov-9.472468_pt1 | contig 10810 bp, 14 predicted proteins | sample MGYA00237885_ERZ534234 | MGnify/ENA primary metagenome ERZ534234 (study PRJEB26413, sample SAMN06343907) | marine metagenome | isolation source: coastal waters | place: Atlantic Ocean: West Antarctic... | reverse complement strand
GCCTGACCAAGATGACCCATGCGACACAATGATGCCACCACCTAAACCAAAGGAAACACAATGACTAAACTAGAAGAACTCAAGGCTGCTTCTGATACTGCTAATGCTGCTTATGAAGCTGCTTATGCTGCTCGTGATGCTGCTGATGCTGCCGCTTATGATGCTTGGACTGCGTATCAAGTTGAACTGAATAAACCAAAGGAACAAACAAATGACTAACATGATTACCACTATCGCAGAAGCCCTGCGCCGTCGCCGCAACATCAACGCGACTATCACTGAACTGCACAAGCTGTCTGATGCTGACCTACATGACATCGGTATCGCTCGTGGCAACATCGAGACAGTTGCTCGCGGCTTAATCGACATCCATCGCACTGTACGGGACACGAACAATGATTGATAAGATCACACAAATGCACAAGAAGTTTGGCATCACACACGCTGAGGCCGAGTTCACTAGCGAAGAACGCTTGTTCCGTATCGGGGCAATGCTTGAGGAGCTAAGCGAGTTCACAACATCCAAAACTAAGGAGGACGAACTAGACGCCCTGGTCGACCTGGTGGTCTTTGCACTGGGCACAGCAGAGCGCATGGGTTATTCACAGGTGTTTACAACCGCATTCGACCGTGTTATGACATCAAACATGAGCAAGACGCTTGGCGCTAACAACAAGCGTGGCTCATTCGAGATCGACCTGGTCAAGGGGCCAGACTTCAAATCAGCAACACTAACAGACTTAGTATAGGAACCGATAACATGACAAACGTAACAGATACCCTAGGCCAACGCGGCAGCCGCTACGGCAAAATGGAACGCAATGCCGTACTGACACAAACCCTGATGGATGAGGTGGAGGTCGCGGCTATCCAGAGCGGCCAGGTGCTCACCCCAATGCACAAGGAATGCTTGCACATGATCATGGGCAAAGTGTCCCGGATGGTTTGTGGGGATCAATTCTATGCAGACAACCCGCACGACATCGCAGGCTATGCCACACTACTCGAAGAATACATCTACAAAACCCACGTTGAGGAGGAGTAAGCATGGAAATCATCTTGGCATGCGACGCTGAGGGTGGGGTTGCCAAGCAGGGTGTCATGCCCTGGCCCCACCTGGCTGAAGACATGAGACACTTCAAGGCTATGACTAGTGGCCACTGTGTCATCATGGGCAGCAACACATGGAATGACAAATGCACCCCGGTTCCTCTACCAAACCGGTTGAATGTGGTTGTGTCAACTAAGGAGATCTCTGGCGCTGATGTCGTCATCTCCGGTGACCTTCCAACCGTGATAGCTGACCTGGACGTTGGTCCAATGAAGAAGTTCGTGATCGGAGGTGCTGACATCGTGCAGCAAGTCCTGGTCAAGGCTAAGGTCATCCACATCACTGAGATCCAGGGTGCCTACGATTGTGACACCTTCGTGCCAAAGCACTTTGAGCCATTCGGTTTCAAGCGTGTAGAGACCAAGACACTGTCAGCTAATGCCAATTACACAAGATGGGAAAGACGATGAAGAACACTTTTGAAACAAGCTACCTCGCCACCGTGGCGGACATCATCTCCACGGGCGATGCGCGCACAGGGCGTAACGGAGACACACGGTCACTACCTGCACAGACCCTGACCTTTGACCTACGTGAGGGCTTGCCACTGCTGACTACCCGCAAGAGCCACTACCGCGGGGTGTTCGGCGAGTACGCTGCATTGATCCGCGGACCTAAGCATGTAGACGACTTCACACGCTGGGGTTGTAACTTCTGGGGCAAGTGGGCCAAGGCTGACGGGTCAATCGACCTAGACTATGGTAACGCCTGGACAGACTTCCACGGGGTGAACCAGATGGAGACCGTCCTGAACCTCTTGCGCAATGATTACACTGACCGACGCATGATTATTACCGGTTGGGACCCCTCACGTCTCGCTGAGGTGGATCTACCTTGCTGCCACTACTCCTACCAGTTCTGGTCAGATGGTGAGCACCTGGATCTTATCTGGACACAACGGTCTGGTGACTGGATGATTGGTGTGCCTGCAGATGCTCTGCTAGCGAGCGCCATGGTCTGCCAGTTTGCTAGTCTGGCTGGCATGAAGCCGCGTAAGGTCACGATGGTTATCGGTGACGCTCACATCTACGCTGAGCACATCCCTACAGCCTTCACCCAACTGACCCGCAAGCCACGACAGCTACCTCAATTCACATTCACAAAACAAAACACCCTGCAGGGGTTTACACCCGACGACTTTCAGATTGCTGGTTATGAACACGACGCGCCGCTGGCGTATCAACTGAAGGAATGAAGCATGTACACACAATTCGAACTAGAGGCACAAATGCAGGACCGGGGTTACTCCCGGTTCCTAAAGCAGCTTGAGGCCGCACGCACAAGTGAGGGCCAGAGCAACACAGCTCATGGGCGCGAGCTTATTAAAGCTAACATTGACGGCATGGTAGGCTCCCTCGAGGAGTTCATCAAGTCGCAGGAGCTTGTCAGGCGTAAGTCACAAGCATCATTGCTACTTAAGGAGCTTAACCTTGAGGCTGTGGTCTACCTGGCGCTCAAGACAATCGTCAACAGCTTAGGCCACGATGAGGCTAAGACCACTGCAACTGCTATCAACATTGGCATGGCAGTCTCTAACGCTATCACAATGGCTGAGCTTGGGAGTGACAAGGAAAAGAAGGGCCTAGTGAAGCACATCGAGACTAGTACCAAACGCGCCCTGGGTAATGACAACAGCAAGGAGCGAGTTGTGGTAGACACGCTCGCCTTCTTCAACATGCAATCTGCGTGGCCGGTTGAGGACCAGCTTAAGGTTGGCATAACCTTGATTAACCTAGCCACTCAAGTTGGTCTGGTTGAGGAGGTGCTTGTTGGCCGGGGTAAGAGCTCCTTCCACAAACTGGTGCCAACTGAGGCCACCATGGAGATGATCGAGGTCATGAATTTGTGCCCTGAATTCTCCCCTGTTTACCTCCCAATGATCGTCGAGCCATTCGAGTGGGACGTGTTCGGTAATGGTGGCTACCTTACGCTAAAGCAACCCCTTGTCAAGACACGTTTTGAAGGCCACACAGAGGCCCTCCTGAACGCTGACTTGTCGTCTGTTAGGCAAAGTATCAACATCATTCAACGTACAGCCTGGAGCGTCCACACAGGGCTCCTGGGGATAGCTCAGGCAGCGTTTGATGATGGTCTGGATGTTGACTGTCTCCCGTTCAACTATAAGGACAACCGGCCTAAGCGCACAAGCATCCGTGTGAGTGCGAATTCTATCCTCGGTCTTGCTGAGGAATTCAAAGAATATGAGGCCATCTGGTTCCCACATAATATGGACTGGAGAGGACGTGTTTACCCAATGGTGGACGGTCTGTCACCACAGGGTAACAAGTTGGCTAAGGCTCTGCTCTCCTTCTCTGAGGGCAAGCGCATCACTGGTGAGGCTGAGAACTTCCTAGCTATCCACATCGCTAACGAGTTCGGTGAGGACAAGCTGTCACTTGGTGAGCGTGTTGAGTGGGTCTATGCTAACGAAGGCAAAATCCTGGATGTCGCCAGCAACCCATTCGGTCCTAACAAAGACTTCTGGATTGGTGCTGACAGTCCCTGGGGCTTCCTTAGAGGCTGCTTAGAGTGGGCAGGCTACTGTGCTGACCCAGACGACTTCCTAAGCACCTTGCCAGTTGCCTTTGATGGTTCCTGCTCTGGCCTACAACACTTCTCTGCTATGTTCAAGGATGATATTGGTGGCCGTGAGGTCAACCTGGTTGCTAACCTGGACCGCCAAGACATCTACGCTACTGTCAAAGAGGCTGTGGTGGCTGTACTAGAGGCCTCTGAGGACGATCTTGCAGCACAGTGGGTCAACTCAGGTCTTCTGACGCGTAAGCTGTTCAAGACGCCCACGATGACCTATGGCTACTCATCTGAGGTTGCTGGTATGACTGACCAGATCAAAGCTGAGGTTCTTGGAGGAGGCAGCGAGGCCTTTGCTAAGGATGAGCTGTTCACGGCTTGCAACTACTTGGCCAAGATCACCTTTGCAGAGATCGAAAAGACTGTCGTGAAGGCTTCTGAGGCTAAGAACTGGCTGCAGAAGTGTGTGCGTGGTAAGCAAGAGGCCACACAGTGGACCACACCTGATGGCTTGCCTGTTGTTCAGAAGTATAAGGCTAAAAAGGCCAAGCGACTGGACATCCGCATAGGTGACAGTGTTGCTCGGCCTCAGTACGCCATCCCCACGGACGCTGTGGACACACGTAAGATGGCGTCTGCTATCTCTCCTAACGTCATCCACTCCATCGACGCCACACACATCCGTATGGTTGCCGTTGCGGCCTCTAAGGAGCAGATGCACAGCCTAGCAATGATCCATGACAGTTTTGGTTGCCATGCAGCTGATGCTGGTCGCTTCTTTAACATCATCCGGGAGCAATTCATTGAGCTCTATAGCACTGAAGTAGCCGGTAGCCTCAATGATGAGCTATCTGGTGGTGATATTGAGCTACCAACAATGGGTAACCTAGACCTGGACGGTGTGATCGATACAGACTATTCGTTCGCATAAGCTGCTAAAACACTACCAAAAGGGGGCTTCTGGATGACACCAGGAGCCCTTTTCTCGTCCATTTCATGGCCGCGTAAGCCATTGTAAACAAGCGCTATTTAAAAAGCACCACTATAGAGGAAAGAAACCTCGCCAGACAACACTGGTTTATCAAATGGGCACGAGTAAGGCAATGGCTCACAAGAGATCATATGACCCTTCCACCCTCCTTAGAGGATCTGGACACTGAACAGCAAAAGCGGCACTAACGCCGCTACTCTTACCTCACTTTGTGGGGGTAAGGGGGCACTCGTAAGCAATAGGTCTACAAGAGATCATATGCTAACATAAGGACAACATAAGATGACACAAAACACACATGACGCCCTCATTCGTATCACACAAATGGACACGGAAGAAACACAACGCTACTTAATGCTCCTATTGGATCGTAACCCTGAGCTATTCGAAGCTATCCAGGACGACATCGACCATGAGTACTTCCTTGAGGAGCTGCGCAGTGAGTACCACTACGGCCACAGAATGTACCCGGAGCTATGATGGTTAAGCTCATCCTAGCTCTACTCATCAGCGCTCCAATCGTGGCCCTATTGGCTACATTAGCAGCATCCACCACCAACCCAGTCACATTCTGGGCAGCATCAGCATATGCAGCAATAGTCGGCCTAAGCGGCCTTCTGTCTGTCTTAAAATAACAAAGGATAACACATGACCTACTACCAGATGCCAGACGGCACAATCACATTCAACCGCAAAGAAGCTCAAGGCTACGACAATGGCTGAGCTCACAGGCCAACCTTGTCCCACCTGTCCCAGTAGCGATGCTTTTAGCTACAACACAGAGAAGATGGTTGGCGTTTGCTTTAGTTGTGGTAGTTCATACCCCAAAGGGGGCCAACGGTACTCAGAAGAGACCCTGGCACTCTACCCATTGGCGGACTTAGACTTCACACCCACTACTACAACACAAGAAGCAGGCGGCATCTATACCAGCCTACGTGGCATCGCAAGCGGCACAATGGAGCACTATGGCGTCAAAACCCTAGTAGCCCCAGACGGCTCACCCTTGTCACAGACCTACACTTACCCCTCAGGGGCCACAAAGACACGCCTGTTCCCTAAAGACTTCAGGGCCACAGGTAAGATGGACAGCTTGTTTGGCCAGAACCGCTTTACTGCTGGTACATCCAAGATGGTCACGATCACCGAAGGCGAGCTAGACGCTATGTCAGCTTGGCAGATGCTCGGAGGCGCTAGCTCACGCTATGCTACTCCAGTCGTCTCACTACCGTCAGCTGTCCCCTCTAAGGACTTCTGGCAGAACGTCATCCCATGGCTCGACAGCTTCCAAAAGATCATCCTCTCGGTTGATGCTGATGGCCCAGGTGACGAAGTAGCCCAGAAGGTGAACGCGCTGTTCCCACACAAGACCTATCGTGTGGACCACAGCATCTACAAGGACGCCAATGACTTCCTAGTTGCTGGTAAAGCTGCTGAGTATAAGGCTGCTTGGTTTGGTGCCGCTAGGTTCATGCCTGACAACCTGCTTCACTCTGAAGCTGACTTGCTGAGCTTGTTCGATGAGACACCTGAGCACTCCTTCGTGCCCACAGGCATTCCAGAGTTCGACAGCAAAGCTATGGGTCTCCACCGTGGTCACTTCACAGTCTTTAAAGCTGCTACTGGTGTTGGTAAGACGGAAGTCTTCCGCTTCCTAGAGTGGAACTTCATTAACCGTGGCGTCACCTTTGCCACATGCCACCTTGAGGAGATCCCCTTGCGCTCTGTGCTGGGGTTGGTATCCTACGACCTTAACGATAACATGACACGAAAAGATGCCATTGAGGCAAAAGGAAAGACCGAAGAAGTCCGTGCAAGCATCAAGCGCCTAGCGGAAACAGAACACTTCTACCAGTTCAAGCTACGTGAGAACGATGGTGCAGATGAGTTGGTCCAGCAGATCAAGATGATGGCTACCGTTTACGGATGTCAGTTTGTCATGATTGAACCAATCCAAGACACAATAACAGTCGCATCCGATACGAACAAAGAGAGTGAGCTAGCCCAGTTGGCTATCCGGCTGTCTAAGGTTGCTGCTGAATATAATGTTGGCATACTAACTATAGCACACACCAATTCGGACGGAGATGCCAAATACTGCAAAATGATCGTCCAGCGTGCCTCTGTCGTGATTGACCTACAGCGTAACAAAGATGCTGAGGACTTCGAGGACAGGAACACAACAAAGCTGGTCATCCAAAAGAACAGACCAACGTCGGAAGAAGGCTTCGCAGGTGAGATGCTATTCAATCCTGAGACCTTTACCCTGACACCACTATAAGGAACAGACAACATGAAAATCGTATTCGACCTAGAGAGCGACGGGCTACTCAACAAGCTGACTAAGATCCACGTCTTCTCGTGGTCGGTGGTTGGTTCTGGTGTAGTACATAGCACCAGTGACCTCAGCACTATCCAGGAGGTCTTGCACAAAGCAACAACTATCGTGGGCCACAACATCGTAGCCTTCGACCTACCAGCTCTACAGATGTTCGACATCTACACAGATGCTGACATCATCGACACGCTACCGCTGTCGTGGTACTTAGAACCAAAGCGCATTCGCCACGGCCTAGGAGACTGGGGCGTCACAGTAGGCGTTCCTAAGCCACCTATCGTTGATTGGGACACACTGTCCTATGAAGACTACAAGCACAGGTGTGAGGAAGACGTCAAGATCAACCTCGAGGTACTGTCGCTCCTAGAGCGTAAGCTCAACCGGCTCTACCGTGAAGATGGTGAAGCCAAGCGTCTGACTGACTACCTGGCATTCAAGATGCAATGCGCACGCGATCAAGAGGTCTACGGCTGGCGCTTAGACGTGCCTAAAGCCCAAGAGCTACAAGCAACACTGCAACAGATGAAGGAAAGTGCACACCAACAGCTTGCAGTTGCAATGCCCGAGGTACCGCTGTGCAAGGTCGCAAGGCCACCAGCAGCGGAGCGCTTGTTCAAGAAGGACGGCAATCCATCGGTCGCTAATCTCAAGTGGCAACAAGTGCTACGCGAGAACTACCTACCAGCATCAACCAATCAGCCTATCACTGTGTTGGTCAAGAACGAAGTTGGTAACCCTAGCAGCCATAGTCAGGTCAAAGACTGGCTCTATGATCTCGGTTGGAAGCCACAGACATTCAAATATGTTCGTGGTGAGAACTTCGGTGAAGAGCGTAAGATCCCACAACTACGGGATGGCTCTGAGCTGTGCCCAAGCGTCCTGAAGCTCGCTGAAGTTGCGCCTTCGATTAAGCTACTAGAGAACCTAACAGTCACTAGCCACAGGCTCAGTGCTGTCAATGCCTATCTGGAATGCGAAGTTGATGGCTGGTTGTCAGCTGGTATCGCAGGACTAACAAATACCTTCCGCTTCAAGCATCGTAAGCCACTAGTAAACCTACCCGCGGTTGACAAGCCCTGGGGCAAAGAACTACGTGGTTGCCTGATAGCACCAGAGGGTGAGCAGCTGGTTGGCTGTGATATGGTATCCCTAGAGGACACGACCAAACGACACTACATGCAACCCATCGACCCTGCTTACGTTGCAGAGATGCAGATCAAGGGTTTCGACCCACACCTGGATCTTGCTAAGCACGCAGGCGCGGTAACCCAAGAACAGATTGACCAGCACAATGCAGGTGAGATCAACCTTGGCGCAATACGTAAGGGCTACAAGGCCGCCAACTACTCCTGCGTCTATGGCGTTGGTGCATCCACTCTATCGCGAACAACCGGCCTAAAGACCACAGCTGCCCAGGCACTCATCAAAGCGTACTGGGGCCGCAACTGGGCCGTCGAGAAGATAGCAGAAACAAGAAAGGTACGAGAGATAAACGGCGAAGCATGGATCCTAAACGAGGTCTCTGGCTTCTGGCACAGCCTGCGTTCTGAAAAAGATCGTTGGTCAACCACAAACCAAAGCACCGGTGTCTACTGCTTTGACCAGTTCGTTATGCTGGTTAAGGCTGCGGGTGAGAAAGTCATTGGCCAGTTCCATGATGAAATCATCGTGGCTACTGATGACTACGAAAGAACAGAGCGTGTGCTTCTTGATTGCAAGGGCAAGCTCAACGATAAAATGAAACTCAATGTTCCACTTGACGTAGACTACGCAGTGGGCAATAATTATGCGGAGATACACTAATGGCTAAAGGTACAACAACAATCGTCTCGATGACAGGGTTCGTAGAATACGCGCGGATCTTCCCAGAGAACATGGACGACAACGAATACCATGAGAAAACACAGGGACAGTACAACGTCAACTTCTATCCTGAGACCACAGATGGCTTCGAAGCTTTCTTCCAGGCTGGTGCGCCCGTGTCCTCAATGGGCCACGACACAATCAAGATCGGCAATGAGACCCTTGGCACAGGCAAGTTCCTGAAGCTCAAGCGTCCTAACGTCCACGCCTTCGCTTCCGAGTGGGGTGGTTCACCTACAGTCTTTGACTTCCGTGAGGGCGAGAGCCTGAAGAAGTGGTCTATGACAGACGACGGCGAAGTCGGTAATGGCTCCAAAGTTACCGTCAAGGTATCCGTCTGGGCTGACGGTAAGAAGTCAATCCAACGTTTGGAGAAGATCGCTGTCCGCGAGCTCGTCGAGTTCACTGGTGGTGGTGGTTCATCTGTAGACATGGACACGTTCTAATGACGAAAGTCTTAATTGACGGTGACATCCTAACCTACCGTGCTGCCTTCTCTTGCGAGGGGCAGCCGCTAGGGGATGCTTGCGACAAGATTGACGTCATGGTGGAAGACATTATGGCGGCGACATCCTTCGACCTCTTCTCCGAGAACTACGAGATGTTCATCACAGGTAAGGGCAACTTCCGCTACGACATCCAAGAGACCTACAAGCAGAACCGTTCGGGCAAACCTAAGCCTGAGCATCTGCCTGGCCTCCGTGATTATTTAGTGGAAGCCTACAACGCAAAGGTCTCAGTCGACCAAGAAGCAGATGACGACATCGCCACCCGAGCCACAGCGCTGGGGCCGAATGCTATCATCGCCTCTATCGACAAAGACTTCCTGCAGGTTCCTTGCTGGCACTACAACCTGAACCGTGACACGCTGGTAAGCGTTGACCTATTCGAGGGGCTACAGTTCTTCTACACCCAGATTTTGATGGGTGATAAGGCCGACAACATCTTCGGCATCAAGGGTGTTGGTCCAGTGAAAGCTGGCAAGCTGCTTGCTCATGCTACATCAGAGCAGGACTTGTTTGGCATCTGCCTCGACGCCTATGATTACAACGAGGAGAAGGTTATAGAAAACGCAAGACTTCTATGGCTACGACGTGAGGAGGGCCAAGTATGGCAGCCGCCAAGCGTTCGAAGCTAAGACAATCGGCACTCAAGGCTGGCTATCGATCTGGCCTTGAGCAAGACAACGCTAAACATCTAGAGGGGTACAACGTAGACTATGAATATGAAAAGTTCAAGATCAAGTTCACGGCCAAGCCGCGGACGTACACACCAGACTTTAGACTTTCGAACGGTATCATAATCGAAACAAAGGGCCGCTTCATTTCTAGCGATAGATCAAAGCATCTGTTGGTTAAGGCACAGCACCCTGAGTTAGACATCCGTTTCGTATTTAACAACAGCAACACGAGGCTATCCAAGACATCCACACAGACCTACGGAGGTTGGTGCGAGCGTCATGGGTTCCTATACGCCGACTGGTTGATCCCGGTCGAGTGGATGAAAGAGAGGTGATCATGCCATCTAGTTCACCAAGAGCCTGCACAAGGGCTGGGTGCGCTGCTCTATCGTGTAGTGACGACAACTGCTTGGACAAGAGGCAGGCTACGCACAGACCAACAGAGGCCAAAGATCCACATGATCGTGGTAATCTCAGCAGGTCTAAGGCTTACAGCACCGCAAGGTGGAGGAAAGTCAGGGGAGCTCAGCTATCGAAGGCGCCACTATGCCAACGGTGTCTGGGCTTCGACCTGGTAGCCGTAGCCAGCGACTGCGACCACGTGATACCACACACAGGTAACGTGCGGTTGATGTGGGATGCTAATAACCTGCAGTCACTGTGCAGATCGTGCCACAGCTGGAAGACCCGGGAAGAACTCAAGGGCACGTTCCATGACTTCCGTAACAATGTTGCTTAAACGCAAGCGTTATTGAAGCATCGTTACTCCATTCCATGGCGTGCAAAAAATTACCT
>ENA-OSJC01003698-OSJC01003698.1-marine-metagenome-genome-assembly--contig:-NODE-3698-length-10814-cov-2.568129_pt1 | contig 10814 bp, 12 predicted proteins | sample MGYA00237885_ERZ534234 | MGnify/ENA primary metagenome ERZ534234 (study PRJEB26413, sample SAMN06343907) | marine metagenome | isolation source: coastal waters | place: Atlantic Ocean: West Antarctic... | reverse complement strand
TCTAATGAGATTACCAATGACTAGTCTAGATAAAAAATATCATAATCAATTGGAACTAATTCTAAGAAAATTAAGTCTATTAAATTAATGCAACTCACTAAAATTAGAAATTCTTTATTCATATGCATATTCATACCTTTTTTCAGTTCTTGCAGTTATCTTTTTGATGATCGCATTAACGATTACTTAAAAGAAAAAGAAGCTAAACCAATCGTAATGCCTGAGAATATCAGTTCTCTTCCAGTAGTAGACTTTTATCCGCTACCTGAAAATGCACCTCAAGGCATCAATGACGACTACGAAGTTCCTCTTCCTCAGCAAGTCTTTTCTTCGGGTACTACAAATGAAGTACGCTTGCATAAACTTGGCGAAGTAAGGTGGATTTATGTGGAGACTTTACCCAGCAGTACGTGGCCCTTAATGAAAGATTATTGGAGCTTAAGTGAGTTTGGATTGAACACAGAAAACCCAACAACAGGAATTATTGAGAGCAATTCTCTGCTTATTGACGGTAAAGAAACTAAGTTCATCATGAAAATTGAGCATGGTATAAGACAGGCTAGCTCTGAAATATTCATCTCTCATTTATTAAAAAGTGAAACGGGTAGTTGGGTTAGAGTTGAAGGAGAAGAAAACTTGGAGGAAAAATTATTTCTTTCCACTTTAGACTTCCTTTCAAATTCAACCTCATCCGGTGGAACCTCTCTGGTTGCTCTTAATCTTAATATTGGTCAAAAAGCTATACTTAAGCAAAACGAAGACCTTTCTAATTATATTGAGCTAAATCTAGAATTCCCTAGAGCGTGGGCGGCTGTTGACAGAGCTCTCAAAGAGGCCTTAATAAAGGTCAATGATTTGGATAGAGATGAAGGGGTATTCTATGTTAGTTTTACACAAGAAGACGAAAAAGGGTTTGTCCGTAGTTTATTTTCAGGGGACAGTCCATCTAAAGGCAACTTCAAAATTATCATTACTGAAGACGGTAAAAATAGATGCATTGTTACCGTTGGAGGTGAAACTGAAGATTCAAAAATCTTTGAGAGGGACCTTCTTTCAGAAATTAATCAATCACTCTCTTAACAAGAAAAAAATATGAATAAAGGTAATTTAATAACAACTGGAAAAGCGAAATCATTGTATGAAGCTGATGATACTGATCATTTAATCTTACATTACAGAGATGATACTTCGGCCTTTGATGGAAAAAAAGTTGAAAGTCTTGAAGGCAAAGGTAGTATCAACAATAGATTTAATGCTTTCATAATGGAATTCTTAGAACAGGAAGGAATTGAAACTCATTTTGAAAAATTATTATCAAATACTGATAGCTTGGTCAAAAGACTAGAAATGGTGCCTGTTGAGTGTGTTGTCAGAAACGTAACTGCTGGGAGTATCTGCAAAAGACTGGGCTTAGAGGAAGGTAAGGACCTTAATCCGCCAACATTTGAATTCTTTTTTAAAGATGACGAGCTGGGAGATCCTATGATAAATGATTACCATATTCGATCATTTGGGTGGGCCACTCAAGATCAAATAGACGGCATGCAAGAAATAACCTTTAGAGTGAATAAATCTTTAAAAAAGTTATTTTCTAATGCAGGCATGATCCTTATTGATTACAAGCTTGAATTTGGGTCATATAAAGGAAAGTTATTGCTTGGAGATGAGTTCACTCCTGATGGATGTAGAGTTTGGGATGCTAAAACCAGAGAAAAACTAGATAAAGATCGTTTCAGGCAAGGCTTGGGCGACGTTGTAGAATCTTATGAAATTATAGCTAAGAAACTAGGAGTAATTTAAGTCTAACGCTATTTTAACCCTTCATTTATACCCGCTAAAGCTCTTTTGCCAGGACAGATATCATTCTGGTTAAGTGAATTCAGAGGTTTGTCAGTTATATTAAGTATCTCTTTTAGATCTTTTGCATTTGGATCCACGTAAAGAAGACCTGTAAGGATTCTTCCATCTCGTTGAGATTCTTGAATATTTTTTATGGCTAAAATTTTGTCAGTCGGATCATAGTCCTCAGAGAGTTTTTGCAGAGACAGCGTCGAACCGTCATGCAAAGCAACATTTGTCTTTTCTCCAGGTTCGTAAGATGCGGTTATTTCTTTTCCCATGGGAACAAAATCAGGTTTTGCTAACGATTCATTATGCTCTCTTATGTAGTCATAACTTTTAGTCGACGTAGTGTGATTATTAAAAGTTACGCAAGGAGATATTACATCCAGAAGGGCAAAACCTTTATGACTCATTGCTGCTTTAATTAATGGAACTAGCTGATCCCTATCTCCAGAGAAGCTCCTAGCCACAAAACTAGCCCCAAGCTGTATAGCCATGGAAGGCAAATCTATAGCTGGAAAAAGGTTGTCATCCCCATATTTGCTCTTTGATTCAATATCGTTTGTAGCTGAGAACTGTCCTTTTGTTAACCCATATGTCCCGTTATTCTCTACAAAGTATGTCATGTTAAGTTGCCTTCTTGCACAATGGATAAATTGACCTATTCCTATAGAGGCAGTGTCTCCATCCCCCGAAACTCCTAAATATAGAAGTTCATGGTTTGCCATCGCAGCTCCAGTGGCAATTGATGGCATCCTTCCATGAACAGAGTTAAATCCATGGGATTGATTAAGAAAGTATGCCGGTGCTTTTGACGAACAGCCAATACCCGAAAGTTTTGCTACCTTGTAAGATTCAATATCAAGTTGGAAGCAAGCTTCAATGATGGCTGCACTAATAGAATCGTGACCACAACCTGCGCATAAAGTAGAAACAGCTCCTTCGTAATCTCTTCTGGTCAGGCCAAGTTTATTAGTCTCTAACCTGGGATGGTGATTTAAAGGTTTGGTTATATAAGTCATATTATTTTCCTGTAGAAGCTATTTTTGCAGGCGTACCTGAAAGGTGAGCGTTAATTTTATTAGTAATGTAATTAGCGGTTATTGGTTGTCCATCAAAACATAATATTGAAACCAATTTATCAGGGACAATGCCGCCTTCAGCCATCATCAATGTTCTCATTTGACCATCTCTATTTTGCTCTACTATGAACAATAAATCATGGTCTTCAATAAATTCCCAAACCTCTAAATTAAAAGGAAATGCTCGAATTCTCATAGCATCTATCGTTAGACCTTCTTCATTCAACTTATCTAGGGCTTCTTGCATAGAGCAATCTGTACTTCCAAAATAAATAACCCCAATAGAGCTGTTATTTTTTGATTGATTAAATATCGGTGAAGGTACTAATTCAGAAGCTGTTTGATATTTTTTAAGAAGTCTAGACAAGACTTCTGCATTTTTATCACCATCTTCTGTATATCTGGCGTATTCGTCATGTGAAGTGCCTCTGGTAAAGTAAGCCCCTTTCTCTGGATGAGTGCCTGGGTAAGTTCTGTAAGGAATACCATCTCCATCTACATCTAAATATCTTCCAAATCGCTCCATGCCATCAAGATCTTCCCTGCTTAAAACCTTCCCTTTGTCATGAATTCTAGAATCATCCCAATCAAACTCTTGAGTGGACCAGTCATTCATACCTAAATCAAGGTCTGATAAGACTATGACAGGAGTTTGTAGTCGATCAGAAAGGTCAAAAGCTTCAACAGCAAAATCAAAACATTCCTTTGGGTCAGAGGGAATTAGTAACACATGCTTTGTATCTCCATGGGATGCATAAGCACAAGCAAGAATATCAGATTGTTGTGTTCTAGTAGGCATTCCTGTAGAAGGGCCGCCTCTTTGTACATCAAAAATAACTGAAGGAACTTCTGCAAAGTAGGCAAGTCCAATAAACTCACTCATGAGGGATATTCCGGGACCACTGGTGGCGGTAAACCCTCTGGCTCCATTCCAATTAGCTCCTATAGTCATTCCGATAGCTGCTAACTCATCTTCGGCTTGTATAAAGGCAAATTTATTTTTCTTAGTCTCATCTTCCACTCTTAGTTTTTCGCTGTATTTATTAAAAGACTCTGCTAGAGATGTGGAAGGGGTGATGGGGTACCAAGCGCAGAGTGTTGCTCCTCCATAAACACAACCAAGGCCTGCCGCATCATTTCCGCTGGTCAATATCAGCCCATCTGTTTTATTAGATTTATGAACCTTAATCTTACAGATGTCCTTAAAGTTATTTTCAGCATAAGAGTAACCAATTTCTAAAGCTTTAACGTTAGGCTCTATAAGTTTCTCTTTACCTTTAAATTGTTCATTTATTAATGAAATATAGATATCTTTATCCATTTCCAGGATAGAACACAAAACACCTACGTAACCTAAGTTTTTAAATAGTAATCTTTGCTTGGGGTTAGAGAATTCAGAGACACATAGTTCTGTTAGAGGCACGCCTAGAACATTTATATCATCTCTTCCAAAATCTCTTTTCCAAGAAGAGTCGTATATAAAATATCCTCCAGATTTTAACTCGTTAACATCCTGTCCGTACGATTGAGGGTTCATCGCAACAGAAATATCAATTCCTTCTCGGCGTCCTAAATATCCTTTTTCATTTACTCTTACTTCAAACCAAGTGGGTAGTCCTTGAATATTAGAGGGAAATATATTTTTTGGGCTTACAGGTATTCCTGAACGAAAAACTCCTTTTGCAAACATTTGGTTTGCACTAGCAGATCCCGAGCCATTAACATTGGCAAACTTTATTACAAAATCATTAATGGATTCTATTTTATTCATGTGTAAGCCTTGGCTTCTTGATATAAAAAATTCTGCATATCCCATGCACCAGTAGGGCAGCGTTCAGCGCAAAGTCCGCAATGCAAACAAACATCTTCATCTTTAACCATGACTCTTGCAGTCTGTTTGAGAGTATCAGATACAAGTATTTCTTGATTTAGATTCAAAGCAGGAATTCTTAAATTTTCTCTAATTTCTTCCTCGCTTCCATTAGATAAAAAATTTATACAGTCTGTAGGGCATATGTCTACACATGCGTCGCACTCTATACATAAGTCTTCAGAGAAGACCGTCTGGATATCGCAATTAAGGCATCTTTGAGCTTCTTCTAATGCCATTTTTTCATCAAAGCCAAGCTCCACTTCCATTTTTAAATCTTTCAAGGCAATAGATTTCTCAGCATGGGGTACTAGAAGTCTGTTTGCTTGAGATATATCATTGTCATAAGACCATTCATGAACCCCCATTTTTTGACTAACTAGCGTCGTTCCTGGCTCTGGTCTTTCATACAGATCCTCTTCGTTGCAGAATTTATCAATTGAAATAGCAGCTTGATGTCCATGTGCAGCAGCCCAAATAATGTTTTCAGGACCCCAAGCAGCATCCCCACCAAAGAATATTTTTTGATTAGTTGATTGGAATGTAATTTTATCAACAATAGGCATATCCCATTCTCCAAACTCAATCCCTATATCCCTTTCTATCCACTCAAAGGCATTATCTTGTCCAATAGCAACCAGAACATCATCGCATTGAATAATTACAGGATCTTCTCCGGTAGGGACTAAAGATCTTTTTCCGTTTTCGTCAAATTTAGCTTCGACCTTTTCAAATTCCATTCCTACAAGTTTATTATTTCTAGTTATGAATTTTTTAGGTACATGGTTATCAAGAATAGGAATGTCTTCATTCATTGCATCTTCAATTTCCCATTCCGATGCTTTCATCTGTTCAAAGGGACTTCTTACAGCCACAGTAACTTCTTCAGCCCCAAGTCTTAAAGATGTTCTACAGCAATCCATTGCAGTGTTTCCGCCGCCAAGTACTATTACTTTCTTACCAATTTTTTTTGTGTGTTCAAAGGCTATGCTTGTAAGCCAGTCAATGCCAATGTGGATATTCTTATTGGCGTCCTCTCTGCCTTCTATTATTATATCTCTACCTTTTGGAGCTCCAGTCCCAATAAATACTGCATCAAAGTCTTCATTTAGAAATTTTTTCATACTAGTAATTTCTGAATTAAATCTTTGCTCTATTCCAAGATTTAAAATTTGATCAACCTCTTCATCTAAAACTTTTTCAGGAAGTCTGAATGAAGGTATGTTTGTGCTCATGAGGCCGCCAGCTTTATGATCTTTTTCAAACAATACGCATTTATAACCTAATAAAACTAGATCACGAGCCACTGTTAAAGAAGCAGGTCCGCCGCCTATGAGGGCTATTTTTTTCCCATTATGATTGGGTGTATCAGGAAGCAATGAAGATATATCATCTTTATAGTCATAAGTAACTCTTTTCAATCTGCATATAGCTACCGGCTTATCGTGGGTTCTTGTTCTTCTGCAAGCAGGTTCGCAAGGTCTATCGCAGGTCCTTCCTAAAATTCCTGGAAAAACATTAGATTCCCAATTCATCATATAAGCTTCGTTATAATTACCTTGAGCTATTTGTCTAATGTATTCAGGTACAGGTGTGTGTGCAGGGCAGGCGTGCTGGCAATCAACAACTTTATGATAATACTGAGGATCTTCTGTGTCTGTAGGAGGGGTAAAAATCTCTACTGCAGAAGAAGTTTTAGACAATTCGAATCTTGTTGTAGAGAGCTCTTTAGCTCTTTCAATCTTTATTTTAAGTTTTTCTACTACTTCCCATCTAAGTTCTTTAGCTTTCTCTAAATCATGTGTTCTGAGAGACTCTCTCAGGTCAAAACCCAAGTCTTCTCTAAGAGTACGAGGTACGGCCATTTTGACCCACCAAGTATTGTACCTTTTAAATAGATACCTAGTATCCATACTATTGCCTTTATAACTTTTGTTTTTAATTTATTTCTAATGTTTATGGTACACATTAAAATCAATAAAACAAAGAAATATCCTCAATTTTATTTTTTTATTTTTTTTACAGAAATTTAAATAGGTACATGTACCTATTAACAAGCATATGTACCTATTCTTGACAAATCTTGTCAGGAATATAAAATACATTTATGCACTTAACTACCAAAGGTAAATATGCCGTAACAGCTATGCTGGATATGGCTTTGCAAGACTCTGATAAATTTGTGACCATACACCAGGTAGCAAATAGGCAATCAATACCTGCACCTTATTTAGAACAACTCTTTAGATATCTAAGAAAAGCTGATATTTTAAGTTCTCATAGAGGGCCAAATGGAGGTTTCAAATTATCTAAATCTAGCAAGGATATAAAAATTGGTGAAATAATTTCTGCAGTGGAAAAAAGAATGGATGCAACACAATGTTCTGGAGAGGCAAATTGTAGCTCTGGATCTAAATGCTTAGCTCATAATTTATGGACAGACTTAAATGATCAAGTTCAATCTTTTCTTATGGATAAATCTTTAGAAGATGTATTAAATGGCAAAAAGTTTTTAAGCAAACCTAATAAGAATACAGAAAACAGTTTATTAATAGCAACAGGATAAATAATAAATGAAATTACCAATATATTTCGATTACGCTTCTACAACACCTGCTGACCCAAGGGTTGTTGAGAAAATGCAAGAATGCCTTTCTTTGGATGGTAATTTTGGTAACCCCGCTTCAAGATCTCATGCATTTGGATGGAAAGCTGAAGAAGCCACAGAAGAGGCAAGGTCACATGTTGCCAGCCTAGTTAATTGCGATCCAAGAGAGATAGTTTGGACTTCTGGTGCAACTGAATCAGATAATTTGGCAATAAAAGGTTCCGCACGGTTTAATAAAGAAAAAGGTAATCACATAATTACTTCTAAAGTAGAGCATAAAGCAGTATTAGATAGTTGTAGGCAGCTTGAAAGAGAAGGGTTTGAAGTGACTTACTTGGATCCAGGAAGCAACGGTATTGTTACCCCTGCGATGGTAGAGAGATCAATAACTGATAAGACAATATTGGTTTCTTTAATGCATATAAATAATGAAATTGGCGTAATCAATGACATTGAATCCATAGGAAAAATAACTAGAGAGAAAGGAATAATTTTTCATGTAGATGCAGCTCAGAGCACCGGAAAACTTCCAATAGACCTGTCTTTATTAGAAGTTGATTTAATGTCTTTTTCTGCTCACAAGACCTATGGTCCCAAAGGCATCGGGGCTCTATACGCACGAAGAAAACCAAGAGTTAGGATAGAAGCTCAGATACATGGAGGCGGCCATGAAAGAGGCATGCGTTCTGGAACACTAGCAACTCATCAAATCGTAGGAATGGGAGAAGCTTTTAGGATTGCAAAAGAAGACATGGAATCTGACAATAAACGCATTAAACTTTTGCGAGATAAATTTTGGAATGGAGTGAAAGACATGGAAGAAGTTTACTTAAACGGAGATGTAGACCAGAGGGCAGATGGTTTCTTAAACGTAAGTTTTAACCATGTAGAAGGAGAATCTTTAATAATGGCCTTAAAAGATATTGCGGTCTCCTCAGGTTCTGCTTGCACTTCTGCAAGCTTAGAACCCTCTTATGTCCTTCGAGCAATCGGATTAAAAGATGAGCTTGCTCATAGCTCTATCCGCTTTGCTATTGGCAGGTTTACCACTGAAGAAGAAGTTGATTACACTATTAAGTTAGTAAAAAATTCTGTTGATAAATTAAGGCAACTATCTCCTTTGTGGGACATGTATAAAGATGGAGTGGATTTAGATACAGTTGAGTGGATGACTGAATAATTAAAAAGGAAAAGAAATGGCATACAGTAAAAAAGTGATTGATAAGTTTGAAAAAACTTTAGCAGAACCAGAAAAATACAGCGTGGGAAGATGGGACGCATCTGATACAGATATTGGAACAGGTATGGTCGGTGCACCGGCTTGCGGAGATGTAATGAGGCTCCAAATTAAATGTGAACAGAGGCAAAACAGTCACTTCATAACTGATGTAAAGTTCAAAACTTATGGTTGTGGCTCGGCTATAGCTTCGTCTAGCGAGCTAGTAGACATGCTAAAAGGAAAAACTCTTGAAGAGGCAAAAGAAATTAAGAACCAAGAAATAGTTGATGCTTTAGAATTACCTGCAATAAAAATCCATTGCTCAGTTCTTGCTGAAGACAGTATTCACCAAGCTATCAAAGATTACGAATCTAAACTCTAGTCTATGGAAGTAACGAGCGTCTCAAATCCTGGTGTTTTTGATCCTAATGGCTTTCAGCTTAGTGAAAATGCTATTGATCACTTCAAGAAAAACCTTAAAAATAACTCCACTAATACAGGCATTCGATTTTCTGTTTCAGAATCTTCAGGATGCTCTGGCTATACCTATTCAATTGACTATGAACAAGGAAATAAAGTAGGAGATATGATATTCAATTTTGATAATGTTCATGTTTATATTGATTCTGATTCTTTTGTTTATTTAAAAGGAACAAAAGTTGATTTTGAGATAGTTGGAGTTAATCAAGGAATAAAATTTCACAACCCCAACGTGAAAGCTGTTTGTGGTTGTGGCGAAAGTTTTGAAGTAGATATTTAACTCTATAACATTAGTTTTTTTAAAAAAATGACAAAAATAACTGTTAGTTCTCATCCTGAGATATGTCCCGATGGTGCAGTATTAGAGGCCCAAGTGGGCGATAGTCTTTGCGAGGTTTTACTAGATAACAAGATTTCTATAGAGCATGCCTGTGAACTTTCTTGCGCCTGCACAACTTGTCACGTGATCGTAAGGAAAGGTTTTGATGCTTTGGATGAGGCAACTGAACAAGAAGAAGATATGTTGGATAAAGCATGGGGGCTAGAATCTCAATCAAGATTGAGTTGCCAAGTAATTGTTGGCGAAGAGAACCTTAAGGTAGAACTGCCGCGCTACACTATCAACATGGTATCGGAGAGCAACTAAATGCTGTGGACTGATGTCAATGATATAGCGATAGAGCTTTATGAAAAATACCCAGAAGTGGATCCTCAGTTCGTGCTGTTTACTGATTTAAGATCCTGGGTTATCAATCTTAATGGTTTTAAGGGTGATCCCGGTCAATCTAACGAAAAAATTCTAGAAGCTATACAAATGTTATGGATTGACGAGATGAGCTAACTTTTTTCTTGTGAATCAGTATAATGCCCGCCTTTAAAAACATTGAGAGGAAATCATGTCAACAGAAACCACTTTATCAATAATTAAACCTGATGCATACGGGAAAGGTCATGCAGAAGAAATTTGTCAAAGGCTAGAGGCTGAAGGACTTGCAATTAAAGAGAAGAAAGAATTGCACCTTTCTAGAGAAGAGGCAGAAGGTTTCTATATAGAACATAAAGAAAGACCCTTCTTCTTTGCATTGGTGGAGTTTATGACTTCAGGGCCTATTCAGGTACAAATCCTAGAAGGAGAGAATGCAATAGTTAGGTATAGAAAGATAATGGGTAGTACCAACCCTAAAGAAGCAGGACCTGGAACTTTAAGAGCAGATTTTGCTGAATCTATAGATGCTAATGCGGTGCATGGTTCAGATTCTTCTGAGTCAGCAAAAAGAGAGATTGCTTACTTTTTCCCTGGTTAGTTTATTAAATGTCTAAAGAACAAGAAGAATTTTTTTTCGGCACCCTTCTTGTTGAAGCTAGAAAGAAAAAGAAACTAAGATACAAAAAATTATCCTCTGAATTAAATATTCCTGAAAGTTACCTTCAGGCTCTTGAGGAAGAAAATTACGATGTTATGCCTGGTGGCGTGCCTTACATTAAGGGTTATTTAAGAGCTTATGCAAAAAAATTAGATCTAGATTTTTCAAATACTAGCAACGATAATTTATCAAAAATCTTCTCAGGAAATATATTGCCTGAAGGATCTAACTCTATAGCTCAAGCTTATGCTGGTCATCAATTTGGTCATTTTACAATGCTTGGTGATGGAAGAGCTGTTTTAATTGGTGAACACTTGACCAAAAATAATGAGCGATTTGATATACAATT
>ENA-OSJC01003697-OSJC01003697.1-marine-metagenome-genome-assembly--contig:-NODE-3697-length-10818-cov-4.015548_pt1 | contig 10818 bp, 7 predicted proteins | sample MGYA00237885_ERZ534234 | MGnify/ENA primary metagenome ERZ534234 (study PRJEB26413, sample SAMN06343907) | marine metagenome | isolation source: coastal waters | place: Atlantic Ocean: West Antarctic... | reverse complement strand
GATTATTAAATTTAGCGTTGAAACATATTTATCAGGGTAGTAAAATAGATGATGTATTTTTATCTTCAGATAATGTTTTATGGTCATCGGGGTTTTTAGAGAAAGGGATGTTAAATGGATTCAAATTGATAAAGAGTACTACTAATCAATTGGATCCTCACTGTAATACTGTGTGTTTATCTAACGCGTTACTCTCTTGGACCATTCTTAAATTAGATTATCATAAATTGAGTGATTTACAGAAATTATATTTATTCTTTTTGGATTATTTAAATCGTGAAGGTAATGATAATAGAGGAGCCTATTTGCCATTTGATTATGTGATAATGAAGTTCGACAAAAAAATAGCAACAGCGACACAATATTTGAAAAAGAAGATTGATGAGAAGGCGAAAGCGAAGAGTATTAAAACAGCTCAGAAGAGTCTTGATAAATTAAAGAAAGAATTAGATGATTACAAGAAGCGTTACATAGACTATTCTGAACATATATCGCCTTGGGTCTTTGAACCTTCGGTAAAAAAAGAAAGTTGGACATACGATGGTGAAACATTAGATGATGACCCACATCCGACCGGGCACCCGAGAGAGAGCGTTGATATTTGTGATTCTACTGATTGTTTGTTTTTAAATGGGGAAGCCAAGGCCGAAAATCCCGAATTAGTAAAACCTATTGGGAAGTTTTGTGATAATTTAATATTGATTTTCAAAGGGATTATTTGGTTATTAATGAAAGAATTTAGCGCCTCAAAGCTACATTTATATAATACACAGGTTGCTGAACCTGAACCTGAACAAGAATACTCCGCTAAGATTACATTAGACCTGAGTATTCATACTTTATTACAGAATGTAGATTGTGTCTTAATACCTTCATCTAAGATATTTTGGGCTCGTTATACGAGCGACACTTCTCTACGACGTGTTCCATGGGTCTATACTAATCTTCATAAAGTTGGTTCCGAATATATGATGGATAAAATGAATGTTTCAGATTTAACAGATAAATTCTATTTAACGGCCCTCCTACATTGGAATGAAGACATCGATGAGCAAACCGCGTTCGATGATTTTATAAAGAACGGATCCAATCCTGAATCGGGATATCCCATATTAAGGTGTATTGAAATAGAAGAAAATCAATTTTCAGATGGAACGACAGTTCCTCAGCTACAGGAAAGGATAGAGGGATCTATTACTCAACATTGGTATGTCGCCGGTAAAAAAGATATCCGTGAAAATGTAATCCTGATGGCTCGTGCTGCGCCTCCACCTGCTCCTGCTCCTCCACCTGCTGCGACCCAAGAAGAAGAAGACTGAGAAGAAGATGGCATTTAATTTAAATATATTTAAGTATTATAATGACTACCGAGGCGATGTTAATAGATGATCTGATGCAATCGGAAGCGACAGGATTAGAAGAAATCTTAGGGGATCCGAACGATACTCTAGGAGAAGCATATGATGTTTTACAAAACTCTGATATGGATGTAGAAGAAGCGTTAGGATTTGCGTCTCTCCTTGGTGATGAAGAAAAAGAAATTATGGATACTCTGAATGAATTATATAAGAGTGGAATGTCTCTAGCTCAGATAAAAAGGGCGATGAAAGACTGGATAAAACAGTTCTTTACAGCGATGTCTGATGCGATATCGGAATATAAAGATTTCATCAACTTGACATACAATACGATACAAAAGAGTAATCAGAATAAATCCACGATTAAAGAGCGTCTTGGGACACTCGATGAGATAGAAAAATGTATGGATTTTCACCTTGAATGGGGATTTACGATGTCGATTTTTAAGAAGTTTGAAAAGGAAAACAAAGCAGTCACTAAGATCCAGAGTCGTTTCAAGGGTAATAAAGATCGTCAGATGTTAGAGAAGTCGGGTCTCTGGTATCAGGATGCGACTTCACACTGGAAGAAAAAGAATAAAAAGAAAGTGATGGCTTCATTATTGAAAGAAATGATAACTGAAGACATGACTAATGAGAGAAAGGCAGAGGTAAGAGAAGAAATAAGAACATTCCTTGTAGATAAGGGATTCGCTTCTTCTAAGAAAACTAAGAAGAAGAAGAAGCCCACGAAGAAGAAGCCCAATAAACAATCTAAGAAAAAAAATTAATGATCAGTCAAACCGTACTTGATCTTGTATGCTAGGGAGAGGGTTGGATTATCTATGATAGCTGTAATTTTATTCGTATTATCATAGGTGAATACATTGTTTTCGTATCCATATTTTTTTACTAATTGTGTACATGATCTACAGCAATAGGTAGATTTCATTTTACCTGATCTACTCCATCTCCAGATAAATATCTGTAGGTTTTTGTTTTTAGAGTTTCTACAGAATTCAATTGCCTTCTGTTCTGCGTGAATGGATGATTTATTATGATTAGAACCGCATGCTCTGGATGAACCTGTATCAACGATTGTTTTTCTTTTCTTATCATAAATCCAGTAATTTACTGCCACGGCATAGTTGTCAAAAGAGAATAGATTATGAGGATTATTAGGATATTGTTTCAAAGGTACCTCAGGGAACTCTAAGGGGGGTGAGGATATTTTACAATTCATTCAAAATTGAGAGCATAGTTTTAATTAATAGTGATTCAATAATTAAAAAAAATCAAATTTATTCAAATGATAGTACATATTCTTTATTCTTTTTAGCTTCTGGTGAGGTAAGATAATCATTGTTAGAGTAGATGAGGCGATATGTCATCGTTTTATACCCTTTGATTGATTTTTCCATACCAATACATTTATAGTGATGTATTTTGACAAATTGTCTCAAGATTGTGATACATTTCTTTTCATTTAAATTCGTTAAATATTTTTTGCTCTTGCAAGGCAAATAATATTCTTTTAATGAATCACTTAGATTGATAATTTTTTGAACGGTATCAACATCTGCCATATGTTCTTTTGTAAAAAATCTGGCGTCTTCTATATCATCTAAACCGAACGCATCGAGAATACTCTGAATTATTTGTAAATCAGGGACATTTTTGAATAATTGATTTTTAGGCATTAACTTAATTTATACTACTAAAATGATTTTTAAATAAGAACTAATTTATTTATTCAATTGGTCTAAACTGACATAATCTAATGTTTTCTTGTTTGTCGCTTCTAATTTTACAGAGGGTGCTTTTCCTTCTTTCAGAGCCTCTCTCCATCTCAGAGCACATAAGCACCAATGATCGTCTTTCTTTAATCCAGGGAATGAATTTTTTCTACTGGTTAAATCATTTCCCATAGATTTAGTGTAATCTAAGAATTCATCTGTCATCTTGGCGCAAACGGTATGAGTCCCCCGATCATTTTCATCTGTCATACATTTACCATCTCTATTCCAACCGGTCATCGGATTCGTGCTACATATTTCGATTGGTTCATCAAAAACATTCATTTGACTAGTAGAGTATCCTTCGATTAATTCTACGCCATCTGTTCTCCAAAAAAGAGAAGGTATTTGGCGACTAAGTGAAAAGCGATAATTATATCTCTGATTATCATGTTCAGAAATAACTTTTACGACAACTGAATAAGATTCATCTGTCTTTTCCGTTGTATTCGGTACAAATTTCCAACTCTTGGATTTCAGAAGGTGTTTATAGATATCATTTTGAACCATTGTTTGAAAATTTGGATAAGGACCAGTTGAACGTAAATTATCGGGCGACGCGAGTTGGAATGCTTTTTTAATTCCTGATTGATTCCGATTATTCTTTTGCAAAGCGTTCATCTGAATTGTAATGATCTCTCTTGCAGACATTTTAGGTTTATTCGAGCATACTCGTTTTCCCCTGATTGTCTTACATGCTTTCCGAGGCATTACTAATAATAGTAATCCACATATAAATAATAGTGTAATATAGATATCTTTCATTATACTAAATGAATTAAATTATTTTGTTCTTTGTATCATATCTAGACTTGCTGCTTCAGCCCACGCCTTACCTTTTTCGGTAAGTTCTTTGATATGTGTTTTTTTTAGATCAAAAGATAAACATACTGAATTAATACAATCGTGTATTTTAGTTTTGGTAGGTCCATCAAACGTCCGGTGACCTAGATGTAGTCCACATTTGGCACATCTAACTTCTTTAGATTTAGGATTGAATAATAATCTATCATCTGATAAAGAAGCAGAAAAGGCGGGCCAACCTGAACCAGAATCATATTTATCTTCGCTATCATACAGGCTAGTGCCACAGCAAGCACATGAATAAATACCCTTAGTATGGTCAAAGAGATATTTCCCCTTATTTTTTGTTTCAGCGTTGCGTGAATTATTTTTACATATCTTTTGAAACACATCAAAACTTTCTGTATCTAATTTGGTACATGGCTTTTGGAAATTATATTTCTGATGATAGTCTTCTGCAACATAGAATTTGGTGATCGGTAAAAGTTTGGCTTTATTTTTTCTTAATTTTCCCCGTTGATTATCTGTACAAAATATGGCCGAATGATATTGTGATTTCGGTTCATAATATTTTTTATCCCTTATTTTCATAAAAAAATCTACTAACTGAGGATATGAAATTATCCTGGGATCATAGGTCACCTTTACTGTTTCCATATGACCTGTTTGTCCTGAACAGACATCTTCATATGTTGGATCTTCATAATCGCCTCCCATATAACCTACCTGAGTTTCTAAGACTCCCTTTAATCCACTGAATTTCTTTTCTATACCCCAGAAACATCCTCCTGCAAAAAAAGATGTCTGTTTCTTTTTTGTCTTTTTTGTCTTTTTTGTCTTTTTTGTCTTTTTTGTCTTACCGCCCTTTTGATAGCATCCTTTGTAGGGAGCACAGCTGCTTCTCATTGTAAATCCTCTCGATTTTCTGCATCTTTTCCTACTAAATCTACGAGGTAATTTGAATGTTTTTTTGTCTTTCTTCCTGATACAAGATTTATCTTTCTTGGTATGCTTACAGCAATCCACCATATATATGATAATTGATTATTTTATTTCACTGATTATTATCGCCATACCAATCATTGCGATTATCCATAGAGATAAGGAGCGCAAGGGATGTTTCACGCAACAGAACTCGAAGCATCTGTCCTTCATGGGTTTATCGACCTCTTGCGATTCAATATCCATATCTTGTTTAGTTTTGGATGAATATGGTCACAGATAAATTAAATTTGTGAACAACAGATAAAAAATTTTTTTGTTTTTTTGTTTTCTATTGTTTTTTGTCTTTTATTTGTTTTCTATTGTTTTTGTCTTTTTGTCTTTATTTTGTTTTATAATGAACAGATCATCGCGGGGAAGGGGATATCAGTGTAGCAGTGCCAACCCAAATGGATTTCGGGTTCCTCTACGAATCCAAATTTCTCGTAGAACTTGATGAGACCGATCTGTGAGTTCCGTCCTTTCCGATACCAGAACCCCCCGTATTCGTGACCCTCAGGATCATCTTCATCTGATACGAATTGAGGTTCTGGTTCTTCAATTTCTCCCTCTGTGGCGTAGAGATAGTCGGTGACGTGACAATGAATATATTCCTTTGCTACGTTGTAGTAGGGTGTGTCTCCTTCGGGTTTCCGCATTGTCTTTCTCCAGAACTCGTGGGAGATGATTTCAACGACTTCTTCGGAAGGAAACCACGGCTCAGCATCGGACTCATCATCGGACTCAGCATCGGACTCATCATCAGACTCATCATCGGACTCGTCATCGGACTCGTCGTCGGACTCATCATCTGAATCAACATCCATACCAGAAAATTCGTTGGCGACCTCAAGGATTACGTCGGTAAATCCCGCTTCTTTCGACAAGTGAAGGAAATGATCCATGAGATCAGAACCGACACCCTTCTTGTCGGAGAAGACTGAGGCGCAGATGAGCGAGAGAGAGAGGATCTTGTTCTCTTCGGGGACGAGAGAGTTCCGGACTTCTTCGCCGATCAGGAACCCATGAATGCGGTTCATGGGATTATCGTAGGAGTAGCGATGCTTGATCTTTTGTCTGCGATTCCTGCCAGCCTTCCTCAGGGTCCTCGTTGTGCTAGGACTCGTGTTTCTCCAGTGGCCGAAGTCCACGAGGCACATGATGATGGTGTCGCCGACCTGATCCGACTTGATATCAGGGTAGCCGAAGTCCTCGCCGTAGTAGTCTGAGAGCTCATGGGAGTAGAAGGTGATGAACTCCTTGAGCGAGCACACAGAGAGGTCGGTTCTGGGGCCTCTATTTTCGTTTCCAGAGAGAGAGGTGGTGAACTTTGAGCAGCTCATGGTCAAGTGTTAAGTGATAAGTGTTTTGATAGGAAACACTTCCTATCTCAAATCAAATTTATGAACAACCGCAATGTAGATAAATTACTTTGCAAATAATATTTTCAGTTTTTATCTCCGATTATAAAACAAATCAGTTTAAGATTTAAAAAATAATTGTTACTATTAATAAATGAGTGATTCTTTTGAACCAGAACCTTTTTATGAAGAAGATAAAGAATCTAAAATTAAGTTAAGTGATATCAAACCTCTTGATGTATGGCAGATCATAGAGACATATTTCAGAGATAATCCGAATTATAAATCTCAGCATCAGGTTGATTCCTTTAATGAATTCATTCATTCAAAAACAAATGGTATTGAGTATATTGTGAAGCGAGAAAATCCACAGATCATTTATAAGGATGCGATAGATATTGATAAGGGAAAATATCGTTATCAGATTAATATTCATTATGGTGAAACATTAAATGATGATGGATCTATTAATGAGAAAATCATAGATAATTTATTTGTTTCTTCTCCTACGGAGTATGTAGATGGTAAATCTACGTATATGTATCCGAATATAGCGAGATTAAAGGAATATACATATGGTTCATCAATCTATTGTAATATCGGTGTAATTTTCAAGGATAATGTGACGGATGAAATTACAATCAAGAATTTTGAGAAGGTGAATATTGGCTTAATGCCGATTATGGTCAAGTCGAAGTTATGTATTCTGAATGGCTTAGATGATTCGCGATTGAATGAATTGGGTGAATGTCCATATGATAAGGGGGGATACTTTATTATTCGGGGTAAGGAAAAGGTATTTCTGTCTCAAGAGAAGAAGATTAACAATATTTTGTATATTAATTCTCAGAATGATGATATTGTTCCGCTTCAGTCGATTCTGACAAGCGTTTCAAAGGAAGGATTTCAGTCATCCAGAACAAACGCGATTGCTTTCAACAGAGTAATCGTTAAATATGAACCGGCGAATGATGATCTAGCACAAACTTCAAAGTTTCATGTTTATCGGTTAACGGTTCGTATTTTAGGATTTGATATTGTTGTTCCATTATTTATTTTATTCAGAGCGTTGGGTATTGAATCTGATAAAGATATTTTATCATTGATAATTTATGATAGCGATTCATCAGAATTAAAAAAGTATTTATTGGAAACTCTAACTCCATCCATTAAAGATTCTCAACCGGTCTTCTCTCGGAAGACAGCGATGAAATTATTATCCCTGAATACGAAAGGTAAGGAGATAATTAATGTGATTGATATTTTGGCGAATAACTTTATGCCGAACTATCATTCAGATGAGGAAAAGGGGTATATGTTGGGATATAGTGTTAGGAAATTATTGTTAACGAGATTAGGAGCTATTAATGAAACGGACAGAGATTCTTATTCATCGAAGAGAATAGATACTGCGGGTTCTTTATTATTAGAATTATACAGAGAGTTGTTTGGTATCTTTCAGAAGAATGTTTCATTAAAGATAGATAGCGATTTTAAGTTTCATTTCAAAGACTTTGGCAATGATATTCGGAATTTAATTAATACCGATAATGTGAAGAAAGTATTTAATGCGAAATCATTGGATGTAATTGTAAAATCTTTTGGTTCTGTATTCGGAACAAAGTTATCTGGTAGGCAGGGTATTATTCAAGATTTAAATAGGAATGCGATGTTAGGGACATTATCTCACACGCGACGGATTTCAAATCCATTACCAGCGGGATCAAAATCGATTGGTCCAAGGAAGTTACATAATTCTCAGTGGGGTTTCATCTGTCCTTCCGAATCACCTGATGGTGGTAATGTTGGTATCATCAATCATTTATCTATCTCTACACAGATATCATTTAATGTTTCGGAGACAAATATTCACGATGCTCTGGTTGATAACGGTTTACTGGGTTTGAATGATATTACAAAATATGAATTACATTCTCAGTGTAAAGTATTTCTGAATGGTAGATGGATAGGTCTTCATAAAGATCCAGAATTCTTATATAAGATAATGAGATTATTGAAATTGAATAGTATTATTCATTTATATACGAGTATTTATTGGAATACGAAACTGAATGAAATTTATGTTTTCTGTGACAATGGGAGATTGTTAAGACCAGTCTTTGTTCTACGAAGAATGGGTTCCATCATTTCGAATCCTTTAATTGAGGGTGATTTTCAGAAGATGAATACATGGAATCATTTGATAAGAGGAGAGCACATGTATAAGATTGATCCCAAAATGTCAGTTTATGATGAATCTTATTTCCGAGAAGAATTTATGGATATCAAGATGAGATATCCAGATTATATTTCATATTTAACGGATAATCAGGCACAGATAGAGTATATTGATCCGTTAGAGACAGAAGGATTTTTTATCTCTAAGAGTATTTATTCGATAGACAAAGAATATTCTCATTGTGAGATACATCCTTCTTTAATATTGTCGGCAGTAGCATTAAATATTCCATTCCCAGAACATAGTCAGTATCCTCGTAATGTATTCTCATGTCAGCAGACAAAGCAGGCGGTTGGTTTATATTCTTCGGCTTACAATACAAGATTTGATACTTTTGCTCATGTTTTAAATTATCCTCAGAAACCACTTGTGACGACCAGATACAAGAAATATACAGATGTTGATAAATTACCTTACGGTGTGAATGCTATTGTGGCAATTGCTTCTTATGGTGGATACAATCAGGAAGACGGATTGATTTTAAATAAGACATCTATTGAAAGAGGTATGTTTAATTCCTTATATTATCGTAGTTATAGTGATGATGAAAGCGATGAGAATGGAAAAAGAGTCTATTTTGGGAATCCGGATAATTATACGAATATAAAAAAGAGCAATATCATTAATTTTGATAAGTTAGATAAGAATGGATTTGTTAAGGAGGGATCATATGTTACCGCAGATGATGCGATTATCGGAAAAGTAAATGAATCAACTTATAGTTCAGAAGATGGACAAACAATTAATAATATTTCGGGTAAATGTGTTAAGTTTGCAACATCGGGGATAGTTGATAAGGTTGTAGTCACTAAAAATGCGAATAATTTAAGATCAGCAAAAGTGAGAATTCGTAAGAATAAAATACCGACAGTCGGTGATAAATATGCATCGAGACCAGGTCAGAAGGGTATGTGTGGTTTAGTCTTGGAGCAAGAAGAAATGCCCTTTACAAAAGATGGTATTGTTCCGGATATTATTATTAACCCTCACGCACTACCTAGTCGTATGACTATTAATCAGTTATTAGAAAGTCTCTTAGGAAAGTGTTCTGCTCTAGGTGGATTTCTCGGGGATGCGACTGTTTTCCAGAATAATGATATTCACGATTACGCGAAACTGATGGAGAAATATAATTACGAAGAATGGGGTAATGAAATTATGTATAGTGGAATTTCTGGGGAACAGTTAAAGACTTCTATCTTCATCGGTCCAACATATTATCAGAGGTTGAAGATTATGGTAGCGGATAAGATGCATAGCAGAGGTACTGGTCCTTTACAAAGTCTGATAAGACAGCCGGCAGCTGGTCGATCAAATAATGGTGGGTTGCGTATTGGCGAGATGGAACGCGATAGTCTTTTAGGGCACGGTATATCGGATTTCTTGAGGGAGTCAATGATGGAAAGATCCGATAAATACGAGGTAAATATAGATAAAACCACTGGCCTAATATCAAATGAAAAATCTGAGAATGATGTGAAAGTTCAGATTCCTTATGCGATGAAAATGTTATTACAAGAGATTCAAACGATGAGTATTGCTCCGCGTTTAATTACAAATGATTCTATTGAAAATCCCTATCTACACGAATTCATTGAGCAAGGATTTAAATTATAAATTGAGTAAAATAATATGTGTATATATATAAATGGACCATCACCGCCCCGTTATTAACCCAGTTAATGCAGAAGATGTCGATGATGAGCCGCTATTCGAGGAGAAGAAGGAGGAGGAGGAGGAGGAGGAGGAGGAGGAGGAGGAGGAGGAGGAAGAGCCTATGTTCAAATACGCCAAAGCGCCGCCTGCACGGCCAGACCAGCAGCTCAAGAACAAGATTGACGATTTCCTCAATACCCCGGGAAAAGACCGTAAAGAACCACCACCTGACGACGTTTCACCCTCAACCACCATAAAGGATTTATTTGAGTTTGCTCGGAGTGAAGGGCTACACGACGAGGAAGCAAGGGTTATCTATGATAAATTTGAGAAAGGCTTGAGAGTCGTTGCTTTGCAAAAAATGAAAAACGAGCGGAGAATACATCAAGAAAATATCCCTCGCGCTCCCAGTCTCATCTTTCAAGACCTGGATTACCCTGAATTGAAGGAAATATTTTTGGTTCCCCCTTATTTAAGTGGAGACATAAAGGCGGGGGATATAATGGAAGTAACTGCGAAAACGACAAACGAATCCAGCTCTGAGATATATAAGGGTAATCTGTATGGTCGGGAAAAAGTGATTTATCTTCCAGAATGGATGTTCAAAAACAATAAGAAAGAGATGTGGAGGAGGAAATATTCTC